>Ga0190313_1000015_pt1 | contig 144485 bp, 144 predicted proteins | sample 4870071011_MG_FD_169989 | JGI IMG/M metagenome (GOLD analysis project Ga0190313, IMG submission 169989) | Hydrothermal vent sediment bacterial communities from Southern Trench, Guaymas Basin, Mexico - 4870-07-10-11_MG | ecosystem: Environmental > Aquatic > Marine > Hydrothermal vents >...
GGGGGGGGGAGGGGGAAACAAAAAGTGAAGGGCAACGAGGCGTATACCTAGCAGCCCGCTTGCCACTTGCCAACAGGTAACTTGAGGGACTCCGTCAGTGGCGGCGGGGGGCCCTATAATGTATACTTGTATATGTAAACAACACTCTTCATCGAGGTGGTCCCTAAGGCTATAAATTTGGGTTAAAATAGGGTTCCGACCATGATTAACTCGGCGCGTGGTCCCTGTCATTTTATTTTTGATCCAGTTATACAGGTAGTGACCATCATAGTAGTATTATCCTATCTAGTATCTAGTATCTAGTATGTAGAGTAGTATTTATATAAGTAGTAGGTCTTACAACCAGTACTATATAAAAAAAGGGGAAAAGGGGAAAAGGGGAAAAGGGGCAAACATGCATAATTATCTTAGTAATTTAAACAACAAACTCAAACACCTTGAAAGGCACGCCCGCCGAAAAAATATTCTGTTCGGATTATCCCAGTATTTATTTAATAAACAAACCTATGTATAAATTAGAGGACCTGTTTTTATTTCATGATGGTCACCAGCTATATCTTACTCAGAATTGTAAAAGTTAATTATGGTAGTACCCTGTCGGTGTTAGCCCGCCAGAAAAATATAAAAGGAGAAATAAATTATGACACAAAATTTAGGAAATTTATTTATTGATGGTGAATTAACGATTGAGGATGAAACTGGTACCCACACTATTACCAATAACGGGGTCTCAGTTAATACAAGTATCAAACAGTTTGGTACAGGCTCTTTGTATTTTGATCATTTAAGTGATTTAACTTTACCAGCAACATCAGCCTTTCAATTTAATTTAGAGGATTTTACTATAGATTTTTGGATAAACTTTATAGATGGGGAAAACGGTAATAGTCATTTGATTGAACAAAATGATGCAACAACAAGGTGGCAATTTTGGAGGGATGGTACAGTTTGGAGATTTTATACTACAGGTATTGACATTACCATCGCAGACACTATTTCCAGCGGCGTTTGGTATCATATGGCGTTAGTAAGACATAATGGTATTTTTAGAATCTATAGAGATGGTAACTTACTTAAAGAAGAAACTTCTGAAATAACTACACCCATGCCTGCATTTTTAGGTACATTATATATAGGATCTTATAAATCAGGTGATCGGTATCTTAATGGGTATCTTGATAATATTCGTATTACTAAAGGAGAAGCACTTTGGACAGAAGTTTTTGAACTTGATGAATTATCTCTACTTTATAAAGGATACGCTAACCCCAATAGACCTAACAATATGTCAGAACTTTTTAATATCAAACAAACTACTATGAGAGGTAAGGCTATCGAAGGGTTTGTTCGGCCAACTATTGGTCAATTCTTCACTAGCAAAGATTTTACTGAGATATTAAATGTATGGCCCACAGATTTATTAGACAGTCCTTATTTAGATGATCCTGCCGTGGACGGATTTATAAAAGCTAACACTGTTAATCATACATATACGGCGTGGAATGGGGACCAAAACCTATATAGACTTGCTTGGGAGGATTTTGGTAGATACCTTGAAAATGGCGCTGGATCAATTAACGGTACCCAATGGGCCCAAATTGATTTTGGGGTGGGTAAACGAATAAGAAAAGTAGGTTTAGCTGGTTGGGATTCAACTAGTTACCCGGCATATTTAATGCCAAAGACTTTTTTAATAACAGGGTCCAATGATGAGACTAATTGGACCACGTTACTAGATGGTTCTACTTTGGACATTAGACCCCCAATGATGAGTTGGCAATACATGAATTTAGACCCTACTGGTACTTATAGGTATTATAGACTGATATTTACAACTACTCAATATGCAGACGGTGTATGGTGTTCTATGGGTAATTGGAAATTATTTGACAGATAAAAAATTAAACATATATACATACAAGATTAAAGGGTAGTACTATTAAATAGGTATTACCCTTTTTTTATACTTGACAAACCAACTTTAGTACATATAATATAGGTATACAAAAACAGAAAAGGAGAAAATTATGAGTAAATTTAAATGTTATCTTTATCCAAAAAGAAAGTATAGATCAAAAGCCTGTAAAAATAATAGAGGTACAAAACGGTGCAATTCCGCTGGATGTAAGTTATTCCATATAACTAAACCCAAACAAGAAGTATTTCGAGGGGACAATAGAGAACGAGAACATGATATTCACGGGCGAGGGTATGACAATAAAGATTTACATGGACCTGGTAATGGCTAATAGGCATTTATTACAGAAGAGGGAAAAGCAATGGTAACAAGAATTAAAAACAACCTATATTCACATGGTTTGAATGGAACGAATGTCATAAGTGCCATAAAGAGTTCAGAGACTCTAAACCTAAGAAACCATCAGCACCTCCAAAGAAACGATGAGTAAAAAGAAGAAGCGCTGCCAAAAGTATATCGATTGTATTGGAGTAGATAACTTAAACCATGTATGTGAACCTCATAAGGATGTTACTAAGTGTGGTATAAAGATTAGAACAAAGAAGATGTTTAACATACACACTAGGTATTCTTGTTATGAGTGTACTTACTAAAAGGAAAAGAGATGATAACAAAAAAAAGTACAATAGGTTGGATTATGGTATTAATAATAGGTATAGTATCACTAGCAGCATTCCTGGATTGGATTACTAATGATATCACCAATAGTATTGCTATCAATATGGAAATTAAACAAAAAGAAGTAATAGAGAATAAAAGCAGTGTCGACACATTAGGGATAAATACTACTATGACTATAGAAACAGGTAGTCACTTTACTGCTATTACGAGAGTTCCTGGCGGATTAATTTATAGAACAGGCAGAGGGTGTGTCTTTGTACCAATAAAGGAGAAATAATGGAATATATAACTACATGGACAGGTACTGAACCTCCACCTTTTGTAATAAAAGTATACACAGCAAAGGAACTAGAGGATAAGGCAATTGAAGATATGCTAAAGGAAGAGCTAAAAGAGTTTAAACAATCTAATATTAACTTTTGTACTAAATGTGGATGGCCACTAGGTAGTGATGATGGTTGTGAACACTGTATGGAGGCACTATAATGACAGAAATGTGCGGGAAATGTAAAAGTACGAAGATATTTAGTGGTTCATGGACCCCAAGTAGGTGCTTGAACTGTGGAGCTGGTGAAAGCTATAGTGGTAGCTGGTACTATGACGCTACAGCACAACCCTCAATAGCTGAAATAAGAAAGAGAAGTGGGTATAAAGCTAAACCTAAACGAAAAAAAAGAAAAACACCGTCTCCTAAAGAGATCGTAGTCGAACAAGTAGAGCAAATAACTAAGGAACCCTTCGATGAAGGACTGATGCTATTAAAAGGACTTATGTATTTAGTATTGGGACTTGCATCTATGGGTGTAATAGGAGTATTTGCTGGACTAGGGGACTATTTATTTGAAGGGGTAGGAGCAGTAATAGGAATATGTGTAGGTTGTTGTTTAGTAGTATTTATATGGAGGAAACTCAATGTTTCCAGTAATCACTGGTAGTAATCCAATACTAGATATGTTTATAGTAGCTATGTTTGTAGGTAAGCTATTTATTTCATTCTGGTTAGTAGGTCTAGGGATATATGCGTTAGCAAGTCTGATGCAGGTAGTATTAACATTTTTTATTAATTCAAAAGTAAATGAGGAGAACTAACATGCCAACCGCTATATTAAAAGTAATAGGGCCATACGATGAGGAATGTAATGGAGAATTAATTTGTGAGATGTGTGATGAGTACACAGACGAAGAAAGACTAGAGTACGTGTTACTAGCATTTAAACATCCAGAAGATGAGAAGGCACTTGTTGCTTCCTATATGAATATGTGTTTTAAATGTAAAGATAATATAATTAATAATTCTACTATGAATAGAATTAAGGATACATTTGGAGGTGCTTAATGATAGGACTTGCCACTGGAGCACATTTACAATCCCCATCAGGTGTTTACTTCGTACTAGGTATATTTTGTGTTTTAATAATCCTAGCAATACTAACAAAAAGTAAATAGGAGATATATGGATACTAATTATTTTATATTTAAAGACGGTAGGAAAGTACATTCATCTGTATTTCATGAATTAGCTAAAGATCTTCCAATATTTTATCTACCTATCACTGAAGACATCATAACAAGTAAATTATATTGGAAAAAAGATACTGTTTGGGATATGATAGTACACATTAAAAAGGTAGAAAACGCTGATTTTTCTCACCCTATAATTTTAAATAGTGAGGGACTTATAGTAGATGGATGGCATAGGGTTGTTAAAGCAGTAATTAAAGAGTATGAAACTATAGAAGCAGTACAACTAACAAAAGAACTAGAGGAAAGAATTAAATATGGTAACAAGAATGAAGGATAGCAAAGTATCAGAAAGGATCTTCACCTGGTTTACTTGGAACACATGCCATAAATGCTGTAAAGAATTCAGACGTGAATATGGGTATAAAAGTTTTATACTTCCTAAATCTAATAATCGTATTATTGATGTATATTTATGTAAAGCTTGTGGTGCTAGCAAAGAACACGCGGATCTGTATTTTTTACGGAAAAGAAAAGAGTTTGTAGATTATAGACCTCCAGCACCAATTGCGCCACCTAAAAAACTATAAGGAGACAATAATGTGGAAAATATGTACAAAGTGTAAAAAACATAAAGCATTGTGGGAATTTAATAGAGGTTCTTGGACTTTTAGTACAAAATCTCAATGTAGACAATGTGACGCTTTAGAAAGACAGAAAAACCCTAAACAATATGGAGAAAAAGAAAGAATATATAATAAAAACTATAGAGAAAAACATGTAGAAAAACTTAAAACGAAGGAAAAAAAGTATCGAGAAAACAATCGAGATCTAATTAGAGAAGGAGCTAGAAAGTTCAGGATAGCAAATAGAGAAAAAATTAGAGAGTCTCAAAGAGTATATCGAGAAAACAATCGAGATCTAATAAGAGAAAAGGCTAAAAAATATAGACATAGATATGTAGACACTATTAAAAAATGGAGACTAACAAATAAAGAAAAAATTAGAGTAACACAAAAAAAATATAGACATGAACATCAGGAAGAAATTAAAAATCAAGAAACAAAGTATAACTATGAAAATAGACATAAAATTAGAGCACGAGCTAAGAAGTATAGTAGAGATAATAAAGATAAAATAGAAAAATATATAAAAGAAAATTATGAATCTATAAGACAAGTAAAAAAGAATTGGGAAAAAGCTATTGCTAAATACAATACCTATAAAGACAAACTCACAATAGAAGAATCCCCTAGATTAGCTGATGATAAAATATCTTTAGAGATTAAATGTAGATATTGTGGTAAATATCATATTACTACTAATAAAAAAATAAGTACTAGGGTATATGCTTTAAATACTTTGGGAGAAGGTGAGTATGCTATGTATTGTTCAGATATTTGTAAATATACTTGTCCTATATTCAATAGAGAAACTTTAATAGGTGGTAACAGTCTAATAGAAGAGGCCCCAGCATACGTAAGACATTTAGTGTTTAAACTAGATGACTATACTTGTCAAAAGTGTCTTAATACAGAAGGACCACACGAGTGCCATCACATTAAACCAAAATCATGTGATCCCATGTTATCTGCTGATCCAGACAATTGCATAACTTTATGTAAGGAATGTCATAAAAAAGTACATAAACAACCAGGATGTACATATCACGAACTAGCTAAATCTAGTATAAATAATTAAGATATATATAAGGAGTTATAATGAGTTATTCAAGATGGGGAAATAGTTATTGGTACACATATTGGCAAGTACAAAGCGAAGACACTGAAAACTGTGATACAGCAGTATTATGTATATGTAGATTTGAAGAAGATATTACTTTTACAGCTAAACAACTAAGAGAAAGTTTAGATAAATGTATCAGTACTGTTATAATGAAGGATAAACGAGCTAGTGAAGAAGAAATAGATGAACTAGCCACTTATATGATTAAATTTTTAACTGATGTAGAAGAGGAGTACTCGTAATGGATGTAAAAGAAATAAAAGAAAAAAGAGATCAATTAACAAGAGATATTTACCGACTAGTTACTACCTTTCATGTAGAAACAGATGTATACGTAGATGACCTAGGATATAGACTACTAGATATAACTGCTATAAGTGAAACTATTAAACAATACACAGTAGAGTTGAATATAGAGATAAAACTATAAGGAGAAAACATGTATAACTATAAAGCAACAGTTCTAAGAGTAGTAGACGGGGATACTTTCGATGCTGTAGTTGATTTAGGCTTTGAAACTGCAGTTAAAAAAAGATTCAGACTAAAAGATATAGATACACCTGAAACGTGGAGACCAAAGACTAGAGCAGAAAGAGTACATGGGGAATTAGCAACAACTTTCGTTAAAGAATTAATAGAAAACAAACAAATAGTATTAACATCGGTAAAATCGGCGGTATATAATAGATATGAAGCTTATGTAAAACTAGAAGATGGAAATGACCTAGGAAAACTAATAGTAGATAATGGATTTCAAAAACTAGAGGCTTACGAAGATGGATTATGATAAAGATTGGAAAATAGTTGAAAGTAGTTTCTGGTGCAGACATAAACTGGGGGCTACATGCATCTACCATGCCAACCCTAATCATTTATGCGTCAGTGAGAAGTGCCCACTTAATTATCACCACTATCTAGCTAATAAAATGGAAAGACTAAGAAATAAATTCAAAAAGAAACACGCGGCTGATATTAGAGCTTTTAATCCAGAAAAAGTACAAGAAGCATGGGATAAAGTACCTAAAAAACATAATAAAAAAAGGAAGAACAAATGATGGAATATATATATGTAATAACACTAATAGTAACTATCTATTTAATAGGGTGTGGTGTTTCTATATCAAATAGCACTACTAGTTACCATTGTAAGACTGACTTTTCTAGTGTAGATACTAAATATAGGGATGCTAGACCTAAGGATGCTTGGGTAGCGATCATATGGCCACTCAGAGTGATAATAGGATCTATATGGCTAATACTATCTATAATTAATGATTTGGTATGCTACCCCTTATTATTATTAGGTATTACATATAAGGATACTAAACTATATAAAATAATAGACAAAGCAAGCGACGATAAATTCTAAGGAGAACAACATGGAACTAGAACAACGATACGTAGTATTAAAAGAAAAAGATATAAAAAAGTATCTATATAACAATCAAAAGGATAATTTAGTAGATATTTGTGGCGGTATTAATATAGAAAGAGAGGCAGCTGGTAGAGGTACACTTAAATGTATAGTAATTGAAAAAGACTGGCCAGAATATGAAGTAGTATTAAAACTATTAAGTGAGAGAGTAGACAATGAATAAAAAAGAAATAGAAGAACTGCAAGAAATATTAGTAGATTACACTAATTTAATAATTGAAGCATGGGTAGATGGTGTAGACAAAGATTATGAGATTAAGAAAGTAGATAGATTACACACTACATTAGAACGTCTTACTTGAACTCAGTATCATTGCGTAAGTATATTTTAAATTCTTATGTGTGCGTGTATCCATTCCCTCCTAGATTAGGTAAAACTAGTGTTAATTACTACACAGATTAGTACTAGTTTTACCATATACTATTACATGTTTTACACCTTATCTTGTTATATAATACCTTAAGTACCTCACATCGTGGTCATATAACCATAGTCTAATTTTGTCGTTAAAAAATCCTTCCCATTATCTGTTTAGCCCCAGCGAAATCTTAAACTAACCTATATATAGGTGTAGCACTATATTACACAGCCACATATTTTAATTGAAATATGTGAATAGTTTTAAAATAAACAGACAAAAAGGAGAAAGCATGCGGAAATTATCAGGTATTTATAATATAATAAATAATGTAAAGGGGTTATCAAAATTAGGTTATTGTAGACCTACATTAGCTGAAATATTTAATCCAAGTGAGGATTTTAAACCTTTATGGTGTGCTGGTGGGGCAATACCTGCCTGGTTTCCACCAGATGAAGATTGGGAAGGTTACCCTGTATGGCCAGGAGCACCTGAAGAGGAGCCTGACCACTTACCGCCGTATCCCCCTAAATTAGGTGTAATACCTTGGCCTAGTCCAGATATGCCTTATGACGGGAGTGAGGGCGAAGGTGAGGGCGAGGGCGAAGGTGAGGGCGAGGGCGAGAGTTCTTCGACAGTCCCAATTGCTCCGGTTATATCTGACACATCTATAAATGGGACTACAGCAATAATAGTAGTTACTCCTGATGTAACAGCTGACCCTGTAGTTACACAATATACAGCAACATCTTCACCTGGAGGACTTACAGGTACAGTAACTAATGTAGATGACCATTTTACTAGCGGTACAATTAGTGTGGAAGGACTTACTAGTGGTGTAAATTATACATTTACAGTTACCTCAACTAATGCTATAGGACCTAGTACAAGCAGTATACCTAGTAATTCCATTTTAGCCGGTGATACTGGCAACAATATAAAGTTTAAAGTCTCTGACAGTAATATGGAAACTTATATGGTTCAAGGAAATGATGGTGTAGGTAGTTCTGTACTCTTTTATGAGAATCAAAGCCCAACAACATTCCCTTTTGATTATGCTTACGATACAAAACCCGTCAACTTTGAATTTAGTAATGTATTAAATACTAATTATAGTAGTTTAGTTTCAAAAATAGAACTACTTGAATCCAATATTTGGGTGGACCGTACCAATTCAATTAATTGGAATGCGTTTGGTGATATAAGTTGGACAGGTGCTGCTTGGGATATGTACGGCGATGCTAGATTAGAAATAGCTTTTGGTGATGGTTCTTATAGACCTATGCAAATTAGACTTACTTATTCTATTTCTTTAATATAAATCACTATTACTCTGTTGAGGTAAAATACTATTTATGGGGATACATCATTTAGTCTCATTCTCGGGAGGTTTTGATAGTACCTGCGCTGTTTTTTTGCAACTACAAGAAGGTAGCATGCCGGTACATATACACCATATTAATCTTATTAATAGGGAACGTAGAGATATAGCCGAACGACTAGCTATTGTAGATATACTTGATTGGCTACGAGACAGCTATACTTTTACATACTCCGAATCTGTGTGTGATGTGAGGCAGGATTCGAAGAGATTTATGTCGTATGATTATAGATATTATCTACCTATACTGTGTGGTGTTGCATTGAACATGCCCTGTAAAAGAGTTGTACTCAATCTCGGCATTGTAGGATCAAGTGGTCCAGCGTACAAACCTGGTGGTATACCTTATGAGTTTATAAAAAATTGTTATTTTTTATATAGGAAAGAACACCTTATAAAATTAACGCCTGATATAATGTGCCCGACATTAGTAGGAAGCAAAAAAAAATTATTAACGTTAATACCACCCGAGTTAGCACGACTAACACATAGCTGCCGTATGCCTTACTTTAAAAATACTAAATGGTTAAATTGTGGAAAATGTCGTACGTGCAAGGAAATGAAATTAACTAGAGGGTCGTTTAGAAATACTGACTTTGTTACTGCATTTTTAGAATAATTATTACTTTTAAAAAGTTTTCACACAACATAAAATTGAGGCCTGTCATAAGTATTATTTATTCGACAGGCCTCAAATTAGTGATCAAGTTTTATTATCTAGGAATAGAGCTAGAATATACAGGTTGTTGGGGACGAGCTTTGAAATTAGGAAGTGTTGTACTGGGAGTATAACCTAAGCCCTCCTGCAAGCACTGTGACTGTGGTATTTCATCTCGTTGGTCTTTAATACCATTAACAGCTGCTTGTGTTATCAATGACTTACTTATTCCGGCTTCTGTAGCACACATACATAATTGATCTATGTCTATTTTTCTGTCTGCGGCGTATAGATTAACTAAAACCTCATACGGGTTGTACTTTAAATCTACTGACGTTTTCATGACCTCACAAGTGGGATAGTCTTTATTGGTAGCTAACAATGCTTTGTATGCAGTTTTAAGGATGTCTGAATCATCTTGCGTGTACCCTAGTCCATCAGATTTAGAATTAATTTGCTTACCTTTAATTAAAGCTTTAATTAAAGCATCTTCGCCATCAAAGGCTAAAGCGGTAGAATAAGTACCTATAAGTAATACAATTAGTAATATTATTAATTTTTTCATACTGAATGTGGTCTCCTTCCCAATATAACCTCTTTACATCTAGTAAGAAAACTAATACTTGGTAAATTGGGCCGCTCCCATGGGGGTTTAGGCTTCCAGTCTCCTGAATTGCATATAAATACTGTTTCTATAGGCCTCATTAGTTCTGATACTGCTTGGCACTTTGGTTTTATCCATGTTTTTTTCATAATAGATCCTCCTCTATTTTTTTAATAATATTTTTTGATAAATTAAAATATAATTCTCTATGTTTTACGTTTAGTGTATTAAATATCCTATTAGTATATTCTCTAGTTAACATTAAATAATCTACACTATGTTTATAGAAAGCTAGTTGAGCATTAGTTTTTTTTAATATAAATGGATCAACATGATGATTTAAATAATATACTCTATCTACTACTGAGGTCACATTATTAGCTCTATTATAAGAACCATGGCACCAGTGTCCATACATTTTGTTTTTAAGGACTAGTGTTCTATCATCACATAGCAGAGTCCACCCCTCAACCTCTAGCATCCTTGTTAGTGTCGATTTACCTCTCCCAGAGTCACCTAATAAAATAATTCCTTTATTATTTTTGGTCAGTCCATTACCATGCAATAATAGGCCCTCGTTCTTAACTAAATAGGGGTAAAACATTAATTGATCAGAATAAAATAGACATAAATTATTCATTAGGTTTTTATCGTAGTGTTGTTTCATATGTCTAGGTAACTGTATTATCCAATCAGTATGAGCTTCATTTACTATACCTTTTATTTTATAAGGTTTATAATAATAATGATATAAATTATTTTTATCCTTTTGTATAAGCCAATACTTATTTTTAAAAACAATAGTTAACTTTTTAAATGGATTAGTTCGTAATTTAAATACATGTGTAATTTTAATGTTTGGCTTGGATTTTGCATATTTAAATTTTAATACATTTTCAGTAAACACTAATTCTGCAGGGGTAGGGGTAGTTACTTTGATAACACAATTACAAAATTTAAAATAGGTCTTATCCATAACTAATAATATATACATTAATTCATATTTGTCAATACACTTATTTCATTTACTGGAAATATAGATACTTTTTTATCCATTTAACTGACCTATTAACTAATAAGAACTACTAAATACATAATAGAGATACTATGTACTAATAAATTAATATTTAAAAGGAGAATTATCATGAACAAATTACTTACATACATTAGCATGTTTTTATTAGTGCTATGTATAAGTACAACTACAAACGCTACGCCGACGTATGTCAACATAGGGGACCGCATTCAAGGAATCGATTATAATCCTTTGACCAATGCGGGCGAATTTACTTTGTACGATATAGACACCGGTTATGAGTGGAAGTCTTTCTGTCTAGAAATCAATTCAGCGCTGCCACAGCTTACTTATGTAGGAGGATTAAGTGACTCCGCTATACCAGGAGGGGCTGGAGGGGCGGCTTCAACAGGAGACCCTATATCAGATCTTACTGCCTGGTTATATATCTCATCTCAAACTAATTCGTTATTTGGGTATGATGGTTCTAATAAAGATGCGTATGATTTACAGAATTTAATTTGGTTTGAAGAAGAAGAATTAACATATGAGGCTACTTATATGGATATGGGTCAGGTTCTACAATGGAGGACTGATTTTGCCTTATCTAATTGGAAAAATGCTGGGGCAGTACAAGTAGTTAACTTATATACAGATTCGGCTTTTAAAATACATGCACAGGACCAATTAATACTTACACCTACGGTTCCGGAACCAACCACGTTAGTTCTTCTTGGGTGTGGGTTATTATTTATAGCTTCTTTATATAGAAAGAAAATATTAAATTGACAATTTTTGTTAACTTAGCTGACAAAATACAGTAGATTTATTTAATATAGCTCTAAGACCTCCTTTAAACAAAGGCTTTCACGCTTGGCACAGTTATTGAATAGTAAGAAAGCAGAATTTTAATTATAAAGGAGATATCAATGCTTTTTAAAAAACTCAGTTTAATGGTTGTAGCACTTTTTGTTCTAACTTACGGAACGTCATTTGCATTAGAAATTAACATCACAGAAAATTTTAATGGTTATATTCTCACTGGAGAGAATACTGTAGCTACAGAACTTATTCTGGAAGATACAATAATTAACACAACTACTGGAGAAAAAACTTATATAAAAGATCAACTTATAAGTAATGACTCTACTGCTAAAGTGATAACCAAAACCTTAAAACTAGACACTTTACCTACAATTATGGAGTACGGTCCTTTGGGCGAAAGACAAGGGGTTTTCTATACAGGCAAATCTATTGTTTTAACTAAAGGTATATCAGAGTGGTATCATTTTTCAGGGGTAATGTTCGATCTAGACGTGCCTTGTGATACCTTAGCTATGACATTTAGTTATCTAAATAATAAAAACTCCCAAACAGGTAAAGTTAAGATCATAATTCAAGAAGTGGACCCTAGTAATAATGTCATCTGGGAAAGTGTTTGGGGAATAACCGGTTATAAGACCTATATTGACGGGTGGGAGGACATGGATCTACCAGCTAGTAGATTCGAACCCAGACTAGCCGGCAGAACCTTTAATAGGGTATGGTTGATTGAGACTGAACTATACCTAGATATCACTAGCGGACAGAATTCAGGTGGTTATTTTGATAGTGTGTCAATAAAGGCTACTAGTATAATAGAAGAACTACCTCAAGAAGAGCCTATGGATAAAGACATAACACCTCCTGTAGAAGAACCTGAAATAGATCCTGAGCTTCTAACCGATGATGTAATAGACACTATTTTAACTGATGATATAACTGTGTCTAATGAATTATTAGAATTACTAGCTATATCAGAGAATACTTGTCCTGCTAGTAACGGATGGAAGAATCATGGTAAATATGTTAAATGTGTTACTAAACTTAAAAAAGAACTCAAGGGTGATTTTAGTGCTCAATCTCTGAAAGATATGAAGAAAATAGCAGCTAAATCTAATATAGGTAAACGAAGTATTAAAACAAATAAAAAAATTAAAAGATGTAGCAGAAAAAATATAAGGAAACAAATAAAAAATTAATGTAGTATAAATATTAAACATAAAAAATGCTAGTCTTTAATTAGGCTGGCGTTTTTTTTTGTATTTTAAACTAACCTTATTATAGATGAAGTAGTGTTTCTAACCAGACATGTGACTCAATTCCCTACTTTATGAAAACCATTTCGCATTCATTTAGAGCCGTTAGACGCGTTGCTATATAATAATCCCTTGACAAATTAATTTTATGTACTATATTATATTTATGACTAATTAGTAACGGAGGTATTATTTTGAAAGAAAGACCAAAGAGAAAAAGAATTAATGAAAAAAATGCACCTATTAAATATAACACTGATAGTGGGCGTGGTCCATGTAAGGAGTGTGGTTATACCATATTTATTAAAGAATACAGCATGGAGGTATGTAATAACTGTGGACAACGATATGATAGCCTCTAAAAAGAATAGTAGCGATCAATGGTATTGGTGCAAATATTGTTTAAATGTAGTAAAATTGGGACATAAATGTATAACTTTAAGAAAAAGGAAAAACTAATGGAAAAAAGATCAACTACTGGAGTAACTGGAGTAGACGAAGAGGCAAATATAAAACGGACAGAATTCAATATGAATTTAAACGATACTTTAAGTTTCTCATCAGGCATTACCAATATGATTGTTATGCGAGTGCCTGGGGGATGGATTTATACCACTATACTAGATGCAGGAGTAGAGGGAGAAAAGTTTCCTCCCATTGCAAGTAGTGTATTCGTTCCTATGCATAAACCGGACATGGGGGACGGCTCAAAAAATGTATGATATAATAGGAATAATAACACTAGCATCATTAGTAGTGTTACCAATAGTAGCACTTTTACTTCCTATCTTTTATTATAAGGACACTTACCACCCAAACAATAAAGGACCTAAGTGTGATATCTGTGGAGAATTTCTAAGTGAACATTCTATGTCAGAATGTGAAATGTATTGTTAGGAGGTAAGTATGTCAATAGTATTAGAAATTATACAGTATAGTAGGTGTATTACTTTATATAACATTAAAATCTAGAAATAGATGTGTTTGGTGGTGGGATATTACCGACGATTGTTGGAAAACCCAATGTAGAAGAGACGCCCGTTTTATAGGCTATTCTAAGAAAGAAGCGTGGAGGTTACGAAATAAACCTTGCCCTTTCTGTAAGAAAACTACTATAATATAAAAGGAGAATTAATGACAAAAATTATTCAACGTATAAAACATGAACTAATGAAAAGAGGAGTAGGTACTGCCATTAGTTTAGAAGTTAAAGATTATTCAGAAGCCGGAGTAAGTATTTTATGTGACTGTTTACTTACACATGAAAATATAGAGGCAACTTACATAAAATTAAATGATTCGATAAAAATATTTTGTAGATATTAAAAAAGAGGTACCACAATGAAATATGAAATACTTAGGAATAATAGGCAGGGTTCAGGGTATAGGGACTCAACACTAAGGTGCGCTAAATGTGATGGTATAAGTACTAGATATATAAAGATAAATAATAAAGATGAGTTAATAGACCATCTACGTCCCATAATACTATGTTCTACGTGTTTATATAGCTTCATAGAAGAACTAAATGCATCAATACTGGAGGAAGTATGATTAAATTAATAATAATTATAAGTCTTCTGTGTAGTCTAACTACTTTAGCCATAGGTAAGAGCCCTTATACTCCTAACAACCAACTTACCATGCCTTCTAACTCATTAGAAGCCATAGATACTACCACGCTTAAACAAGAATTCAAGAAATTAAGTAAGCAAATGATAAAACTAGGCGAAAGGTTATGTAATAGTAACGATACACGCTCATTACAATACACACAGGATTACTATGAGCTTCAAACACTAAAAAAACGACATTCTAAAATATGGGTAGAATTGCTTTTAAGAAATAGTAAAAGCTAGTATATATAAATTACTTTAATAAACAAACCTCTTTATAATTAGATTAGTATTTCTAAATTATACTAGAGGTTTTTTTGTGCTTCATCAAAAGGAAGGTGTGTATGAAAAACTTATTAAAAATAATTATAATATTGATTCTACTTCTAATTCCCGTTATCATTAATAGCACTCCGCCTGAAAAGGTACTGATTGTAGGCTCATTTAACTTCCCTCCTGGAATCTTTTTAAATAAACAAGGAGAGACTGAAGGTTTTTTTGTAGATTTATTAGAAGAGATAGCAAAAGAAGAGGGTTGGAAATTAGAGTTTAGATTCACTACCTGGAGTAAAGGCCTAGAAATGATGAGCAACTCCGAGTTAGACATATGGACCAGTACAGCCTATACTGAGACAAGAGACGAATATATGGATTACACCGAAGAGCCTGTACTGACTACGTGGGTGGAGGTGTTCTCTTCAACAAAATCCAAGATAAATAGTATATTCGATCTTAAGGATAAGTCAGTAGGCATGATGAGGAGAGATATAAATGGCATTATATTTAGGGAATATGCAGATAAACTAGAGATATCTTGTAATATCAGATACTATGAAGATTATGCTAAAGTATTTGCTGATCTGGGAGCTAATATAATAGATGCAGCAGTCACTAATAATATGGCAGGCGGCTCATATTCTACTAGCCATAAAATTAGACGAACTAATATAGTTTTAAGTCCCTTCCTCATTTATTATACTGTTCCTGAAGGAAAAAATATTTATGTACTAGAGGCAATAGATTATTATCTAAAGAAATGGAAACATGACGATGACTCTGTATATTACAAATCCCTAGATACTTGGCTACATAAGAAAGCTAATGTACAAAATGTAATACCAAACTCTGTAAAAATTGCTGGTATAGTCGCTATGTTTGGTTTATTTGTAATGCTTACAATTACTTTACTTTTTAAGAGAAAAATTAAATTAAAATCTAGAGATATATTAGAGAATGAGGCCGACTATAAATCTACTTTAGAGCATCTTCTTATAGGCATAGTGGTACATAATAAAGACACTGGAATTATAATGTGTAATGAAGAGGCTGAAAAGATATTAGGACTGACTCATGATCAAATGATAGGTAAGGGGGTTACAGCGGAGGAATGGAGTTTTGTAGCTGAGGATTTGTCCATAATAAAACTTAAGGACTACCCAGTAAATAAAGTAATAAATACAGGTAAGCCCCTAAAAGATAGAGTATTGGGAATAAATAGGCCAGATAAGCCTTATACCACTTGGGTACTAGTTAACGCTGTTCCAATATTCACAATGACTGGTAAATTAAAAAAAATAATAGTAAATTTCATAGACATTACTCATATTAAACAAACCGAAGAACAATTAATAAAGAATGAACAATTTTTATATACTACTAGTAAACTTGCTAAGGTGGGTGGTTGGGAATTAACTAACAAACACACTATAACCTGGTCAAAAGAACTTTACTATATGCACGAGATTCCTATAGGTGAGGAGATATCTCTTGATATACTCATTAATGAATTTTTCTCAGAACAAAAGGAACTTATTGATGAGGCATTTACTGAGTTATTTAATAATAAACAAAAAATCTCTATCCAATTAAAGCTTATTACAAGAAAAACTAAGACTTTAAAATGGTTAAGAGTTATAGCTACCCCCTTACTAGGAAGTAATGGGGAGGTTAAGAAGGCCATTGGAGCTACACAAGATATTACCACTGTACATAATTTTGCTAAAGAAAAAGAACTTATGTCTAAGCAACTACAACAATCTCAAAAAATGGAAGCTATCGGTACTCTCGCAGGAGGTATAGCCCATGATTTTAATAATATCCTTTCTGGAATATTTGGCTACACTCAATTAGCTGAAATGAGTGTAGAGACTCCAGATAAAGCCAGGAAACATTTAAAAATGGTAGTATCTAGTGCTCAGAGAGCAGCAGCTTTAGTACAGCAGATATTAACTTTCAGTCGAACATCTAATGCTCCTCCAGCCCCCTTAAAAATATACCTTGTAATAAAAGAAGCCATGAAACTACTAAGAGCTTCTATCCCTTCATCTATAAAACTTACTATAGACATACAGTCTAAAGATAGTGTTAAGATTGATCCTACTCAAGTGCATCAAGTTATAATGAATTTAGTAACTAACGCATATCAAGCTATTGGTGACGTAGATCAAGGGGAAATAACTGTAGTGGTAGAACAAAGTTTTGTCGACAAAAAGGGACTAGTACCAAAACTAGGACTAAAATCAGGTAATTATATTAAATTATCTGTATGTGATACTGGGCCTGGAATGACTAAAGAGGTACAAGAGCGTTTATTCGATCCGTATTTTACTACTAGAGTAAAAAGTAAAGGGACTGGGCTAGGCCTATCCATTGTTCATGGAATAATAACAAATGCTGGCGGAAGAATAGATGTTTATAGTGAATTAAATATAGGTTCTTCTTTTCATGTTTATTTACCTATCAGTAATGAGCTCAGTGAGGAAGAAAAGGGTAAAATAGTAATTACTGATAAAAAACTACTCAAAGGTACAGAAACCCTAATGATAGTAGATGACGAGCCTATGGTGGTATCTGCTTTTCAAACCATATTAGGTAAGTACGGTTATAGTGTAGATATATTTAAGAATGGGGCGTTAGGACTAGCTGCGTTCGAAGAGGCACCAACTAAATACAATCTAATAATAACTGACCAAACTATGCCTATCATGACTGGTGCTGAAATGTCTAAACATATACTTGAAATAAATCCTAATATACCAATAGTTCTTTGTACCGGCCATACTACACAAGTAACTAAAGAGCAATGGAAAACTATAGGAATTAAAGGAGTTCTAAGTAAACCAGTACTAACTAGTGATCTTTTGATGGCTATTAGAACTATACTAAATGAAGAAAACACAGAATGCACTTGACAAATAAAATTTATGTTTTATGTTATAATAAAGGAGAAATCTAATGGACAAATTTAGTTATTTTGAAGTAATGGATAGGGCCCATGTGGTAAATGATCATTTCCATGAATATGTAGAGATACATGAGGTAGTACAAAAACACCCAGAGCTAAAAGAGGCTGCAGAGAACGTAACTAGTGTAATGTATTCGTTTTATTGTTTGACCAGTGCTTATTTAACCAAAGAAGGCAGAGATGAAAGATTAAAAGGAAAATAAATGATTTATTTAAAATACTTATATCATCTTATTGAGCACAAATGGCGGGTAGGGGTTGAATGTATTAAGATGGGGTTATATTGGCATGCACTTACCCATGATTTATCTAAGTTTTACCCATCGGAGTTTATAGCTTATACCAAGCATTTTTACGCAGGCCCTAGACGGAGTTTATTTGAGACAGCATGGTGTCACCACCAAAATAGGAATAAACATCACTGGCACTACTGGGTGAAGTCTGACGGACATGCAGTTCCAATGCCTGAGAAGTACGTAAGACAATTGGTGGCTGATTGGAGAGGTTTAGGTAAACAAAAGGGGTTTGATAGTGCTGGAATATTTTTTACTAAAAATAAACACAGGATGGTACTACACAAAAAGACAAGATCGCTTATACTAACAACACTATATGAGGATATATTAAAAAACGATGAATAAGAAAGATAAATTAATTAAATGGTATAACAGTATAGATAACTTTAGTGAACTAGAAGACTGGTATACTGAGTTACCTTTTATAGCAGATACTAAGATAGAAGAGAACTATTGGACATTAAGTAGACTTAAAGACACTATAGTTGAGACGCTATGGTGGCACCCACTTAATTTTGTCAGTAATATAATTACATATCGTAAGTTCCTTTGGAATGACAGATGGTTTGATTACACATATTTACTATATATGATACAAATTAAATTAGAGCAGGATTCTAAACGTTACCGACTACGTGGTATGTGTGTGCCCTCTACCGAATATGCGGAACAAATGGAAAGAGCAGTAGCGTTATTAAAAAAAATAGAAAAAGATGACTATGAAGATCTTGAACAACAACCAAGAGACATACATAAATTATTTAAATATATAGACAATAATATCTTAGGATGGTGGGATTAGTGCTACTCTTCTTCTTTAACTAACCTATAATATGTATAGAGTATTGTTTTTCTTTAGTCACATGATTTGACTTTAATTTAGTTAAAAAAACTTTATAAGGAGGTAATTTCATATGCCTATTGATTTCAATATAAATAGAGCTACCAATATAATTACCCATAAATGGGAAGGTGTTATAATAGGTAAATATATGTTTAAGCGTCTAGAGGAATTGACTCAGTTAACTAGTTGGACATTCGGTATGAGCCATATAATAGATATTAGGGAAGCTAATTTTGAACAAATCGCTCAAGCGGAGCTTTTACAGATTTTAACCAGAATGTCAGCCAATACCTTAAGAAACGCTAAAGGTAAAATCATAGGCGAAATAGCTTTTTTAACCAATAAAGAAAAGATAAATGCTAGCTACGAAATAAAATTATTTAATTTATTTAGTACAAAAACTAAAAGAAAAATGGGATTATTTTATGACATTGTTTCGTTACATAAATGGTTAAGAAATGAAGGAGCGTGTTTATGAAAAAATATACTTTATTATTCTCAATAGCAATAACTCATGATATACCTATAGACGATATGTTAGACTTAACCTATGAAACAAACGGCGAAGAACGTGAAGTCCCCACTAATATAATAGCCTCAGATAATCTAGAGGAGATAGAAAATATAATTTTAGAAAAAATTATTACTATATTTAAAGGAGTTAAAAAATTTGATAAAAAGATTCAGATAGATGAATGGCTTAAGAATTTAGAACTTATTAGGATAAAAAAGGATGAGCAGTAATGGAAGATGTAATAAAGGATTACATTAAAAATATGTTTGCCACAATTTTACCAGAATGGGACCCTAACTATGAAGGAGTACTCCTTTATGACATTCAGACACATACTTGGGTGGGGGGAGATGGTATAGGGTGGATAAAAATAAAAGAGGAAGCTTAATATATGGAAATAGGCTTAATAAACTATATCAAAAACATGTTCTCCATGGAGACAACCCCTGTATGGAACTCCAGTTATGAGGGTGTAATTTTTTATGATAAAAATTCTAGAAAATGGGTCTCAGGTAATAATGAGGGTTTCCAGGTTTTAGATAGAAGCAGCACAATGGTATCAGGAATAGCACCAATTGATTGGATCGACCCCTTTGAATATCCTACCGATGAAATTCTTAGAAATAATTATACAGTAACAGATCTAGGTGAACAACCCGCAGCAACTCTAACTAAATCAGTGATATTAGATATAACTGATAATTGGGGAGGCGCTAGTGCAGTAATGTGTAGAGAAGTAGATTTTTATTTTGAAGGTATTAAATTACCACTAATTCCTTCAGATTACATAGTCTATGGGCAGGCTCATTCTACTCCATACGAGGTTGCTAATTTATTCGATACTGATACCAGCTTAATAGATGCACATATAGATAATGGGTGGCAACAAAATACATCTAGTTCTACAAGGGTAATTATAGTTTTCAACACATCACAATTATTTGATAGTATAATAGTTAATAATCATCACACCACTGGTACTGCTACTGAGTGGGGCATCCAAAACGTTAAAATTACTATAACACCTGATATTGAAAGTAATACAACCTACGATGCCGTTATTACTAATGGGGTTCTGATATTTGACGGTGTATTTGATAGGCATAGTTCAGTTAATGAAGTGGATGCGCAGACACTGGTATTACAAAATTTAGTAGCTGTATCTACATTAGATATCTATGTAGATAACACTAATACTACTTACGGAGATTACTCATTAAAAGGTATAGCTACTCTTTCAGGTTCGATAGGTTCTAGTATCACCAAAACCATGCTACCAGAAATAAACACGATAGATAAAGAAATATTAGCGTTTGATATTAAATCTTCTAGGGTGGGTACTAACCTTGAGCTACAATTATTAAAAGAGACGGAAGCTTCAACTTCTATAGTAATAGATATAGCAAATGATTGGGGTGGAGCAGAAACCTATATGTCGATAAGAAGTGTGGAATTTTTAGACAGTGAAGGGGCCGTAATACCGTTAACAACTAATTTTACGGCTTACTCAACATCAGTATACCCAGGCTATGCTGCAAGTATGGCCTTTAATACCGACCTTTTAAAAGTAGGTTCTTGGAGCACAAATGCTTGGATTTCAGTTCAAGGCTCTCAAACTAATCAAAGATTGATATGTGTATTTGACAACCCTCGTACAGTCTACGGGATAATAATTAATAATGGGCATCATCTTGGGGGCTATGTCACACAAGGAGTTAAAGATATTAAAATCTATGCTTCAACTGACACAATTACATCTACTATATATGATGAAATTATTACAAATTCTATACTAGCCTATGATGGCCAAATTGACCAGCATGTACCTAGTGATGTAGTAGATGATCAACCATTAGAAATAACTAGTCACGCATTGGAAAGGTATAATATAGACATACCACAAGCTAACACTTTTGTATCTAAAGAATTAGATATAACCACCAGTTCTGGGGTATTTAATAAACTCAAGTTAGAAATATTAAATGATGATTTAGATAATACTTTTTATATCGATAACATGCGATTTAAGGCACCAGAGCCAATTCATTGGATTGATCCTATAGAATACCCCACTAATGATATAATAAGAAATAACTATATATCCACAACTCCAGGTACTGAAAGTTTAACAACCAAATCTATAATATTTGATATAACCAATAATTGGGGGGATGGTGATTTTATGGGAGTCAGAGTAATAGAATTTTTATTTGAGGGCTCTGTAATATCAAACATACCCACAACTAATTTTATATCCTATGCTACTTCAAACCTCACAGACAGTTATCACCATGAGCATGCTTTTGATACTTCTCAACCAAAAGACGGCGGGGCTGCTGATAATGACTGGTTGAGTACTAACGGACAAACAACTAATCAGAGGTTAATATGTGTTTTTAATACACCCACTACATTTGATTCGATAGTGATAAATAATAGTACAAGTAGCGCCAATAGAGGAATTAAAGATTTTAAAATTACAATGTCTGATGATGCGATTACATCTACAATATATGATGCAGTAATAGCAAATTCAGTGGTTATTTTTGAAGGGCAGATAGATACACACGAAGTATCAGTACCGTCTGACGATCAAATATTATTTATACCTCTATTAGGTCCTACTCCTTTACAAGTGTACTCAGAAAATAGTATTAATACTTATGGTAATTACTCTCTAAAAGCTATTGCTGAGATATCCGCCTCACAAAACGAGCAACTTGGTAAAATACTTTCCCCGGTTGTAGACACTTCTACCATAACTAATATTAAATTCGATGTAAGATCTTCTAGGGTAGGAACAAATATTCAAGTACAATTAAAAAATGAAACTACTTACACTGCCAAGTCAGTAATTATTGACATCACAGATAACTGGGGATTAAACACTTTAAACCTAAGAGCTATGGATTTCTTTTTAGATGATGTATTAATACCAATAACTATATCTGATATCACATCTTATGAAACTACAAAGTATGATGCTCAGTATCCTGCCTCTAATGTATTTGTAACTTCTTTATCTAGAATTGGAACCCATGTAAGTACAAGTTGGAATGGTTCGGCGGATGCTGTTACTTTTCAAAGATTAATATGCGTATTCAATTCACCTATCACCTTTAACAAAATAGAGATGATTAATTGCCATGTATCAGGGGCTAACACAGGTAGTGGCCTTAAAAATACTATAGTGACTATTTCTGATGATACCATAACTTCTACGGTGTATGGGGCTGGGATAACTAACTCTACTGTATTATTTGATGGTGTTATAGATGAGCATTCTCTAATAGATGAAGCAGATGAACAAGTTATAATAGATAGTTACGACGTAGGAACAACACATAATATAAACATACAGAATATAAATACTTTTCAGACAGAAACCTGGGATTTAACTACAGCTTCCGGTATTTACGATACACTGACTTTTACAGTATTAAATGATGATTTAGAAAATACTTTTTATATCGATAACATAATTAAGGTATAAAATAAGGATGGAGTTATGCAATTTAAAACTAAAGCATTGAAAGACTTATTACTGGATGTAGTAGAATACGGGCACGATATTGTCTGGGCTACAGATATTCACCTAACGGTAGTCTATTTCAATGAGGCTATAAAGAACTATGGATGGAAAAGGAAAGAACTGATAGGTAAAAGTATATTAAACATGATGGATGCCACCTCGTGTAAATTATTTAAAACAACTGTAGCTGAATATTTACCTACCTGTAGAAAAAGTAATTGCGTAAAAATTATAGAAACCACTAATTTTTTTAGTAACATGGCAGATACATTTGTTCTTGAATCAGCTTGTAAATTACTATTTGATGACCTAGGTAAAATAGTAGGGTTCTATGGAACCAGTAGAGATATTACAAACAAGAAAAAATTAGAACGTATTAATCTAGAAAATGAGCGTTTAAAAGCAATAGTAGAAGTTGCAGGTGGGGTCTGTCATGAGGCAAGTCAACCATTACAGATAATGAGTGGTTACATTGATCTGCTAGACACCACCACTCTTAATGACGAAGGTACTAGATATTTAATAAATCTTCGTTTAAGTATGGAAAGATTAAGTGCTATAATTAGAAAGATACAAGGCATGGAGACCTATAAAACTAGGACTTATTTAACTACTAATATAATGGATATAAAATAAGGATTAATTATGGAAAAAGAAAAAAGAAAATATAAACGAGTCAAATTTAAAAATTATGTAAATTTAATAAATAAAGATGAAAAATTTAAAGTAAAATCGATAGATGTATCCCAAAAAGGTATGTTTATAAGTACACATGTTTTTAATGTAGGAGATAAATTAATCGCTATATTTTCAGTACTTCTCAATATACCATTTAGAAGAGATGGTATAGTTGTCAGAAAGAATACGGAGGGAATAGGTATTCAATTTTTAAAATAGAATTTAAATACATAGAGAGGAGGAATTATTATGAAGAAAGCATTTCTTGTAGGAATTAATAAGTACTCTAATTCGGCCCTTAGAGGGTGTGTTAATGATGTAATTACAATATTCCAAATATTGACATCTAAATTCGGTTTTAAGGCAGAAGAAATTAAAGTAGTATCTGACTATGAGGCTACTAAAGAAAACATCGTAAACGGGCTAAAATGGCTTACTACAGGTGTACAATCAGGTGATACTATTGTATTCCATTATTCAGGTCATGGGTCTCAGGTTATGGTAGATGATTTAACTTCCACAAACGAGGCAGATGGTAGAGATGAAATTCTATGCCCAGTAAATTTAAACTGGAGCGACCCTTTAAGAGATCATGAAGTGGGTGCCTATTTTAAAAGAGTTCCAAAGGATTGTACCACTCTAGTTATTCTAGATTGTTGTCATTCTGGTACTGGTTTAAGGAATGGCTTTGCCGCTGGTGACAAGTATACCGAAAAGGATTTTATTAATAGATTTATATCACCCCCATTATCTAATATATTAACTAACTCTTCAGTTATTATAACAGAAGATTTTTCATTTGATTTTCCAGACCCACAAGTAAATAGGCGAGCTAAAAAGAATAACTTTTTGATAAATACTATAGATCAAGGAGATGCTATCTTACTAGCGGGTTGTGAAGAGAATCAAACAAGCGCTGACGCTTGGATTAATCACCAATATAGAGGAGCAATGACCTATTCTCTAGCACAGACTTTAAATAAATATAATTATGATATATCGTATAGCAAGTTGATGACAGAGATGAATAAATTCATGGACAGTTTTAGGTATACCCAGAATCCACAATTAGAATGTAATAAAAGTTTTTTCAATAAAAAATTCTTAAAATGATCGACTAATAAAGAATTTACTTGACAATAGAATTTTAATAGCTATACTATAGATATGAAACTAATAGAACATGAAAAAAAAAATAAGTATGAAGATGTCTGTGGGCCCTTGCCTAGTACTTTTATTGGTACGGGCCTACCCACATAAAAGGAGAACTAAATTTTGAAAAAATTAATAACTTGGGTAGAGCAAGAACCCTCAAGAGCTAGAAGAATTATGCTGTTTAGTACTATATTCACTTATCTGTTCGTTACGATGGCTACTATGGGGTTAATTGCTTTTGGTAGAAATATGGCAAGTTTTTCACACTACTATTATTCTTTTAGTACAGTAGCTGCAGTGTGTATAGGGTTCTACACTGGAACTAAACCTAAAATACCTGCCCCACCTAAAAACTAGATTTATCTAACCTATTTATAATTAGGTATTAGAAAGTATTATTTTTTTATTTAAAGGAGCAGTTAATGGCAAGACTATCTAGAGTTTTTAGTAGAAAAGGACGTAAGAGTAATAGCAATGAGAAGTCGGCTTTAATGCAGAGAATGGCTTCTAGAACAATTAATAATAACCCCAGCGACGAGCACTTATTGGGGGATCTATTTATTACTGTAGAAAATGAAGAGATAGTAGATCTTACTAATAAACACACCCCTATCCCTAACAGGCTTAAAGTCGGTACTGAAATCAAACATATGGAAAGCTCTGGTAGTTTAAATTTTGATGGTAGAGATACTAATTTAAATATTAGAGACAACGGAGATTTTAATTTCGGTATTGATGACTTTTCAATAGATTGGTGGGAATACCAACTTCCTGATCCTGGAGGATGGGAATTAGAAATCTCGCCCATTCAATATTCCATGTATAAAAACTCAGTAGATAAAAAACAACCATTCCAAATACTTAATCGGCCAGACAAAGTTATATCTATTTCTAGTAATGGGGATAATTGGGGTATAGCTGATGACAAGCATATAGGTACGGTTGAAGTTAATAAATGGATTCATTGGGCAATAACTAGGTCTAATAATAATTTCTATACGTTCAAAAATGGGATTATAAAGAATATATGGGAATCTGAAGAACCTATTAATGACTCTGATGGCTATTTAACTTTCGGTAGTAGTCCTAAAGGTAACAACTTTTATGGTTATATGGACAAGATACGTGTAATAAAAGGTACTACATTATGGACTGATGAATTTAAACCAACTAAAGAAGATTTATTTTATTAAAAAACTTGACATACATAAAAACATGGTTATAATTTAGATATAAGTAAATAACAAAAGGAGTAACTAGATGACTAAAAAAATGATGGATTTTGTAACAACTAATGAAGTACTTGACAATCTTAGCACAACTTTAAAGAATATGTTTTCAGAAGATCCTACCTTTGGGCATGGAGAAGCATTTAATAAATTAACTGAAAGAACTTACGACGTAATGTGTCATATGGACGCATCATGTGAAGACCTGGAGAAAGACCCAGGGATACTACAAACTGCTGAAAGATTTGGTATTACCTCAGAGTCAGTAATAGAGGATATATCTAAAATAATGATGTATTCTACTATAGCAAAGCAAGCTTTAACGATAGAAATTTTAACTGGGCTATTAGAGGAAGAAGATGAGTGATCCTATTTGTTATGAGTGCCTAAAACCTATGGTTAAGAAACATGGAGTAATTTCTATGAATAGAAAAGACTTTGGAAATTATGAAGTCGCTGGAGTATTACATTTTTCTTGTGAACATTGTAATAGTAAGATAATACCTCCTCTAGAATCAATTAGAATAATACGAGATGGCTTAAGGCTACATACATTAAAAGTATTAAACCAGGATGGTTCAGACTCGGTGCTAAACTTAAGTAGAAAATTACATTGTGAGCTAGCTGAGCTAGATTTAATATTAATACAATTAAAAAAAGAAAAACTTATTATAGTAAGCGATGAAGGTAGATTCCCTACAATAACTTTAAAACTTACCAATTCTGATAAAAAAACTGGTTTTTTAAATAGATTAATAACTAAATTTTTCTAGGAGATAATTTAATGATATATAAAGACTTCTGTATCCAACCTGAAACTAAAATTGATGAGGAATTCATAGAGCAGGAGATGGATTTTTTAATAGAGGTATCGATCAAGAACCAAGAGCTCTATAAGGACACTGCTAGTTATGCAGCAGTAGTTAAACAACGATATTCAACATGGTTTTGCAAAAATAAATAAAATGGATGTTATGGTTATATATAAGATAATTAATTTAATAAATAGTAAAATTTATGTAGGAAAAGATAAACATAATAAGCCTAAATATTTAGGATCAGGTAAATTATTAAAACTAGCTATTACTAAATATGGAAAGCAGAGCTTTAAAAAAGAAATATTACAAGAGTGCGGTAATGAAGCAGAATTAAATACTGCTGAAATATATTGGATTAAAAAATTAAAATCAAGGAAAAGAGGTATAGGCTATAATATAGCTGAAGGTGGTAGTGGTGGAAAGACTATGGAAAGTCCTTGGAATAAAGGATTAAAACTTGGACCACTATCAGAGGAACAAAAGGAAAAGCAATCCAAGGCTACAAAACATGGGTATGAAACTGGAGGGTTAATTAATGGTATGGTTGGTAAAACTCCCTGGAATAAGGGAATAGAAATGACTGTAGAGGCTAAAGAAAAATCATCTAAGACACATAAAAGTAAAAAACTTTCGAAAGAAACAAAAGAAAAAATATCTAAAGCTAACAAGGGCAGAAAACCTTATGAAATGACAGACATTATCCGCGAACGCATACAGCGATCCAGCTTGGGAAAGAAGGCCTCTAAACAAACACGTGAGAATATGAGTAATGCACGCAATGGTGACAAATCATGCGCGGGGCCTATTGTTACATGCCCGCATTGCGGTAAAGTTGGCGCAAATAATGGAATGAGACGTTGGCACTTTAACAAATGTAGGGAGAAAACTTATGGATGAAGTAAAACAAATTATAGTGATAAGAAAAGATTTAAAAATGCGTAAGGGAAAATCAGTAGCCTCTGGGGCTCATGCGGCTATGAAAGTTTTATTGGACAAACTGTCTATTACTCCTGTATCTTTGACTGGGGCTCACACAGGAGTTCCTAGATTTGTAGAGTTATCAGCAGTCATGTCACAGAGTTCTAGTCTGTATAAATGGCTTATAGGTGATTTCACAAAAATAGTTATAAGTGTAGACTCATTAGAAGAATTAGAGAAATTAGAAGAAGAAGCTAATAAAGTTAACATACACACAGCTAAAATAACTGACGCAGGTAGGACAGAATTTAATCAAGTTCCTACTGTTACATCACTAGCTATAGGGCCTGAACTGGCCAGTAAGCTAGACCCCATTACAGGACATTTAAAATTATTATAGGGAGTATTTATGCCTTACATAGATAAAAAAAGAAGAGATGTTATATCAACACCCGAAACAGCAGGAGAACTCAACTTTATGATAACAGAGTTGATGATAGCATATATAAGAAATAATGGTGTAAGCTACCAAGTATTTAATGATATTATTGGTGCTTGTGAGGGGGCCAAATTAGAATTCTACAGACGGGTAGTAGTGAAGTATGAACAGACAAAAATTGAAACTAATGGGGACGTATATGACAAAGATTTACTGTCAGCACTGTGATAAAGAGTTTATCCCAATAAGAAATGACCCCCGAATTAAATATTGCTCTAAAAAAGGAGTTATATTTAGATATAATTAATAAAATAAAAAAATGGTGACGTATATGAGGAATGATTTCTTAACGGAAACAGAGGCTATGGAAGAACGATTGTCAGTGCTAAAGAGTTTAGTAAAACCAGAAGATAGAATGGAAGCGAGGAAGGTAAAAGGCGAAATTAAATATATAGAGGCCATGCTGATGGCAGCGGAATTCTCTACATTTAATGAGTACCCTTTACTATAATATAAACAAGGAAAAGGAAAAAGAATTATGAGAGATAAAATTTACATGATTGGACAGATTAGTGTTAACCACAAAGAAACTTATGATTGGCGACAAAGAGTAAAAATTCGTTTTCAGGATGATAGACAATTTTACTTTATTGACCCTTGCAACAATGAGTTTAATAAGTCTGTGCAGTCTGAATATGGCGACGGATCTGATCCAGATAGAACTAAAGTATATACTACGGAAGGTATTAATCTTCTAGTACCTAAAGATAAAATGTATGTTATGAAGTCTACTGGAGCAATAGCTAACATGAACCACTATGATACAGATAAGCCAATGATTGGTACAATGTTTGAACTAGCTTGGTATCATGATAATAATCATAAGGCTGTAATAGGAATATTTAATGGTGACTGGACTAAAGATAAGCACTGTAATCACCCATTTGTAAAAAGTGTTGTTAACTGTTGGGTACAAAATGAAGAGGAAGCAGGTGATGTTCTCTTAAAATATTTTAGTATATAAGGATAAACATATGGATAATATTATTGAAGTCGGTAGTAAACATTCGGAGGGCGCTAAAATTAATTTAACTATTGATCTAGCTCCAGCTGATTGTTACGTTATGTGTAAACAACTATTTGAGAAACTAAATAAAGATGAAAAAATTGAGATAATTAAGGCCTATTACGATGCTCAAAAAAAGCTAGAACAGTAATAAACAAAGGGTTTAACTAACCTTCTTATTAATAGAGGAGGTTAGTTAATTTTTCTAATCTGCTAATAAAAGGAGGATTATCTATATGAAAATCATTAACTTTTAAATCCCACGTAATATATTTTAAATAATTAAAAAAAGGGGGGATGATTAGCCATAATCTGAATTTCAAAAAAAAATCAAAATTAGTAAGGGAGAATATTAAATGGCTGAACTTTTAAAGTGGGATGGTGAATTAGAGGATAAAGTTGTAATAGACACTAATTTACTATTAGATGATTCAAAGATTTTATTTAAATTAACAAAAAAATATAAACAAATAGTAATACCTATAACAGTACTACAAGAATTAGACAAGCATAAATTTAAACGAGGAACAGCTTATAGTGCTAGACAAGCTATAAGGGCTCTAATCGAATTCAAAGAGGACTATAAAGATAGAATAATATTCGATATTTCAGGCATTGATTTAGAAAAATTAGATACTAATGATTTAAAAATAATTAAATGTGCCAAAGATGGTGACGCTACGTTAGCTACTAAAGATATGGCAATGGATATTATCGCTGAAGCACTCGAGGTAAAGACAAAACTATATGATGTAGTATTAAATAATATATTCAATCCATACATATACATAGAACAGTACAAGTTATTTGAAATTAACACTGAAGGTGTTTTTGGATACGGAAGACATTTTATGGGCAAGGAATATGATGAGGTATACAACCTGTTTAATAAAGCTAGTGATCGGCCTCTAATTAGAGACTCTTGGTTCTTTGTAATTATTAATACACCTACTAGTAACCCTACTGTCTATGCCCATAATCCTACTAGAAAACTTTTTATTAAAATAGACGACAATCCTGAATACAGAAGTATTAAGGGTAAGAAGGGTGAACATATTAAAGCTAGAGATATTTATCAAACATGTGCAATATACGCTCTGAAAGAAGCACAGCATGTGTTGATAACGGGTAAATGGGGGTCAGGTAAAACCCTACTCTCCACCGCCCAAGCTCTGACTAATGACGATAAAAAAGTATTTATAACTAGAGCCCCTATAGGTCTCAACTCTAAGTATGACATAGGTTTCGTTCCAGGTGACAGGGTTGAAAAGATGCAGGACTGGTTGGGAGGATTTATGAGCGCACTATACTTTTTATATGGTAACACTAAAGGGCAAGTTGGGGAAGGTAATAAAGGGTATGATTATGTAAAAGAGATTCTTTTCAGAGAAAAATTTGAAGCTATTCCTATAAACTCTATCCAAGGGCTTTCTTTACTGGATAATGACACTTTAATAGTTGATGAGGTTCAACTTATTACTGTAGACTATATTAGTATGATTTTAAGCCGTCCATCGGAAACTGGTAGATTGATACTACTAGGAGATTTAGGTCAAACCTATGACGTGGTAAAGCCGTCAGAATCAGGATTATTAAAACTGTTAAGAGTGCTTCCTCATAGATCAATAGCTTATGTGGATTTACAAAATTCATATAGAAGTGATATTCTGGAGGTTGCTGAATTATTACAAGATAAAACTATAGGATAAGATTATGAGTATTAAAAAACCACTTGTTATAAATTTTCTAGGGGGGCCAGGCAACTTAAAATCTGGCATTGCCTCAGGCGTATTTTCGTTATTAAAACTACATTATGTTGATTGTGAATTAGTTACTGAGTTCGCCAAGGATTTAACATGGGAAGAAAATTGGAAGGTATTAGGAATACAAGATTTCGTATTTGGAGAACAAAATAAACGTTTAGCTAGAATAGGTGATGCAGTAGATGTTATTGTTACAGACACTTCATTACTATTTTCCCTTGTTTATAGAAGAGAGTCTCTAACTGATAAATTTGAAAAGTATGTTATGAGTATATATAATTCATATGATAATTTAAATATATTTTTAACTAGAAATAAATCAGTTAAGTATGAAGCTTTTGGAAGAGAACAGACAGCGTCAGAAGCTGTAGATGTGGATAATATTGTCAAGTCTGTTTTAGGACAACACAATATCAAACATATAAGCCTAGAGCCTGGTAATGAGACTATTAATGAGATAACCTCATTGATACTAAATAAGTTTAATAAACAAAGTAAGTATAAACTAGAGGAGATATAATGAAATAGGTTATAGGAAAGGAGAAACTAATGTTAGATAATATTCCAGGAGCATTAACTAGTAATGTTAATAATTTTATTAATGCATTAAGCCTTAGAAATGAGACATGTTGTTTAAAACATGGACCCAAAGAAATGAAGATTAGGGCACCAAAAGCGGTAGATTTTTTATGTCAGTGTTTAGGTCTTAAAGAGGAAAATAAAACCACCGAGTTATTAAGAATCCCCATTTGTAGTGAATGTGTGGAAGGCTTGTTTAATTCTGAGTGGTTATTGGTGTACTGTGTGAACTGTAACAGCTCACAATGGATATTTAAACCTGAATCATCTATTAAAACTACTGAGGATATGATTTGGTTAGATGAATGTCCTGAGTGTAAGGAGGTGTAGTATGCCAAAAACAAAAGGTTGGGGCTATTCAGAAAAAAAGCTTCTCAAAAAGAACTATGGTAAACTAACCATTAAAGAGTTAGAACAGTTATTTCCAAATAGATCAAGAGAGTCGATAAATAATAAAATAAAAAGACTTAAAAAATCAGGAGAAATAACAGAAGGTAAAGACGAGGATACTATAAAAAGATCCTATGACCAACGTGGTACAGAAATAGAATAATTTTAGTAGAGGAGCTTGTATGGAAAATATTGTTAATCCTTTGGAGGCTATATACAAATCAAAGTGTTTCACTTGTAGACATAGATTAAGTAGAGTAGTAGAACCTATTACACAAGAAGACAAAGAATACTATCTAGAATTCATGGACGTAGAAGACTCAGAGAATTATGATTTATATATAGAACAGCATAAGTGCTTGATGACTGATGAAGATTTAGACGGTATAATTCTTGAGTGTAACCAATATGAAATGATCAATGATTTTAAATTGATACGGGAGTATAAGTTTTGAAAAAGAATAAAAAAAATAAAAAAAATAAATTTCCAACAATGTTTCAATTTGTAGCTGAACAAAATAGACTAGAACGGACAGGTGGATTACCTGCAGAGCACCCAGAGGGCGCACTAGAGCCATATGATGTCCCGTTAACCCCTAGGGAAAGGGATTTCTTTAAACGGCAACTAGAAGAAGCATTAAAAGGATTAGAATAAGGATTAGGAAAGACTTATGGGAATTAAAAATGAAGGGTTCTATATGGACCTTAATAGGCATGTTGTGGACTTAACTAAAGATAATACAATAGAACGAATAAAAAGTAATAAGATATACGGATGTAGTGCAAACAGTTTATTTAGAACACTAAGAGATAATGTAGTAAGGGGTGGATGGCAAGACCATGAAGGGTACCCTCTAAGAAGTAAATTTTTTGAGAAGGGTAAACTCGCATGTAGTATATCTACTAGAAGATTAGCTAAGATGGTAGGACAGGTAGATAAAACCATCCAAAAAAATGTAAAGAAATTAAAAGGAGTCAGATGGATAGAGACATCTAATCAGTACATGGCTAAGAAACAAACTACTTTCATACTAGGTTATTGGGTAGAATATACTGACGCAAAAGGAATAAAAAGGTACAAAGAAACTTGGTACAGAGATGAAGTTATGGATGGAATTAGACTACTGGATGCTCCTAAAAAAGAGACGTCTATAGAAGAAGATAAGGCCATTTTTGAAGAAGAAACCCTATCTTTTGGTGATATTTATTTCTACGATACGGCAACTTATTTTGCTCAACCGTAGTAAAAAGTACTACAGTACCGTAGTAAAAAGTACTACATATAATATATAAGAATAAAATACTAGATTAACTATTACTACTAGTGTTAATTAAGGTAGTGTTAATAAAAAACTTTTTTAAATTAATTTTAAAAACAAACTGGATCAAAGATAATAATGGAAACTTTAACAATACACATAGCAAAAAGAACTATGCAATTAAGAGATGTGAATTCTTGCGTAAGTTTTGTAAGTACAATTTGGAGAGATCAACCGACTATGATCATGTTTAATAATTTAAACAATAAAATCATGAATACTTACTTTTATCCTGCTTATCAAGAAGGTGATATTGAAACGCTAGAGTATTTAATTTTAGGTTTTTTGAATTAAAATTTATTAGTTATTTGGAGGGTTTATGGTGAACTTAAAAGAAATATACGAAGTATCTAAAAATCTAAGAGGTAAGGCGTCCCAAGGTTGGATTCGTCCTACAATAGCTGAATTTTTTACAAGCAAAGATTTTGAAGAAATAGAAAGAATAGATAACATAACAGAAAATGCAGTTAATGTAGATAGGATGTTTTCTACGCCAGGTGTCGCCTCTAGGGGTATTGCTATTCTAGACAACGGAGACATGGTTACTACTGATCATGAAGCAGATCTAATCTACGTACACACAGGGGTAAATGAAGTTATAAGAAATTCTTTTGCTTCTACATATGATTATCCTTGGAGTGCAGTGTATGATTCATCTAGTGATAAAGTATTATTATATTCTAACGGTGCCGGTGGTGGAATTGAAACTTATGATTACACGACGGGAGCTGCTGTACACCTTTTTAGTGGAGGTGGTCCAATTACAATTGCTAATGGTAATTTAATAGGAGCTACAGGCAATGCTCAGATAACAGAGTATATAGGAATTAACACATCTAATATTAATAATGTAATTGACCTGTCATTAGTTTTTGCTGTTGATGGTAGTACCAAAATAGGCGATATTACATTTGACGGAACTAATTTAATTGTTGTAACTAGACTGGCTACTGCTATAATATATGTATTTGATGGTATTAGTAATAATTTATTATTTAAATTTAATTCTCCTGGTGTCGGAACTAGTCTTGAATCTAACGGTATTTGTTGGGATCATAGAAGAGCTAATTTAATAAGTTCTAATACTGGGACTGGTCAGGTATATGTGCACCAAAATTAAAATAATTAATTAAATAACTTGACAAAGACATAAACATGCATATATTATATACATGTGGGGGAGAACTCCCGAGATATTAATTAAGAAAAAAAAGGATTTAAGAATTATGGTACCATACGTTATTGAAGCAGGTAAGAATGATCAGGAAAAAGTATATGACATTTATTCAAGACTTTTGAAAGATAGAATTATTTTTATTAGGGGAGAGTTCGACCATGACCTAGCCGACGCTGTAACTGCACAACTCTTATTCCTAGAGTCAGCTGATCCAGATAAAGACATCTTCATGTACATAAACAGTCCTGGAGGAGTGATAGATTCCATGTATAGTATTTATGATACGATGAATTACATCAAACCCGATGTATGCACACTTGCTTATGGGCAGGCTTGTTCAGCCGGCTCTTTTATTTTAGCAGCAGGTGCTAAAGGAAAAAGATTTGCTTTACCTAACTGTAACATTATGATCCATGAGCTATCTGGTGGGAACCAAGGTAAGTTCCACGACATGGAAAATAGTTTTAATAAGACAAAAAATTTATATGAAAAAATGGCTAAACATTATGTAGAATTTACTGGGCAGAAACTAGCTAAGGTTAAGAAAGATATGAAAAGAGATCACTACATAAGTTCAGAGGAAGCAGTAAAATACGGACTGATTGATAAGGTCCAGCATACAAGAGGCTAAAATGATTGCATACAACAAAGTATATGAAAAGAAGGATGGCCGGAAGCTAGTAGCTACCGGCCCTAGAAGTAATCAGACTAGACAAAAACAGCAGGAAGAAGTTCCTGTTGTTGTGGGTACTTCAGTTATAGAGGCATTAAAAGATGAGCTCAAAAGTATCACATCTACCATTACCAATAGGTCTAATTCTGACGGTTACACTAAAGATCAAGTAGATGAAATGGTTAATACTGCTATAGAGGAGGTATCTGTAGAGCTAGAAAAGAAATATATCTTTGAGATAAATACTTTAAAGCAATCATTAAAAGATAGTACCATAAGGATATCAGAACTTACGGCTGTCAATACAGGTCTACAAGAAAGAGTAGATAAGAAAGATGATGTGATACTAGAATTAACTAATAAATTAAGTAATTCACCCTCAGTTATTGTGGCTACAGAGAATATGTCATACACTCCCGAAGACTCCGACAGGCCTGCTATAGATAATATAGTCATAGACCCTACTGAACGAGGTGCTGGAGATAAGATGGAGTCACATCTTACCGTTAAAGAGGTTAAATCTCAAAAACCTAAATTATCATCTAATATAGGTAAATTAAAAGAGTTAATGGGTGGGTTACCTAAACTTTAATGAGGGGGAGTTATGAATGCAAAGAATTTTAATAAAACTAAGGGTCCACAAGAGCGTGTACCGAAAATTAAAAATAAGCATGCAAGTGCTGGAGACGAGGAAGTTATGGTAGAAGATACAACAAGACCGGCAATAGAAGAGCCCGTAATTGAGCAGGTAATTGAGGAAACGCCTTTAGTGGAGGGAGATCCAGGGCATAAGGGTTTAGATATCGGAACTAATATGTTAGTAGTGGGGAGTATGGATTCAGCAGGGGACGCGTCCTTTAAAATGCAGCGAGATGCTTTTTATAGAATAGAGCCTAAGTCTGAAGTTAATAAAAATAGTATTAGAATGTCTTTAGATAAAAGGAAAGCTAGTTATATAATTGATGATGATGAATCGTTTATAGTAGTAGGAGAGGATGCCCTAGAAATAGCAATTGAACGACACGACAAAGCTGAACGACCTTTACAGAGAGGGGTAATTTCTCCTCAAAATAAGAAATCATTACCTATGTTGAAATACATTATTAAAGATTTACTAGGTCCAGCAAAACCAGGAGCTAAAGTAGTTTATTCAGTACCAGCAGCTCCTACTGATACTAATTTTGATATCGTATATCATACTGAGATTATGGGTATGTATTTGAAAGAGTTAGGTTATTCCTCCTCGCCTATAAATGAGTCTTTTGCTATAGCTTTATCAGAACTACTCGATGAAGGACTTACAGGCGTCTGCTTGTCTTATGGGGCAGGCATGACTAATTGTGTAGTCATCCATCAAGGAGATCCTTTAGTGGAGTTTAGTTTAACTCGGTCCGGAGATTACATTGATCAATCCGTAGGGAGAGCGCTTGATATTTCACCCAGTCTGGTACAACAGGAGAAGGAAGCTGGTATAGACCTTAATAAACCTGAAGGTGAAATAGCAGAGGCTATATCTGTATATTACAGTGCGGTAATTAAATATACATTAGAAAATATAGCATATGAGCTGAGTAAACGAAAGAAAGATTTACCTATTTTTAGGGAAGAAGTCCCGCTAGTTGTAGCTGGTGGTTTGACTTTAGCTAATGGTTTTGTACCTAAGGTACAGGAGACCATCATTGGTTTAGATTTTCCATTAAAAATTGGGACAGTAAGAAGAGCCGCTGAACCCATGACAACTGTTGCGCATGGGTGTCTACTAGCTTCTCATTTATAGTGTTGTAATTAAGTAACCTGTTTACGTATAAGGAGATATATAAAAAAATGCCAGCATTTGGAAGAAGATCGCAAGAGAATTTAAGTACAGCTCACCCAGATCTACAGAGATTATTTATTGAGGTAGTTAAACACTTTGATTGTAGTGTGCTTTGTGGTCATAGAGGTAAAGAAGCTCAGAATGAAGCTTATCACTCAGGTAGGTCTGGGGTAAAGTGGCCTAATGGTGGACATAACAGTAAGCCATCTTATGCGGTGGATGTAGCCCCTTATATCATAGACTGGGAAGATATAAAAAGGTTTTACATGTTTGTAGGATTCGTTAGAGGCATCGCAGCCTCTATGAATATAAATATCAGGTGCGGTGCTGACTGGGATGGCGACACTCAAGTCAAGGATCAGAATTTTCACGATCTACCACACTTTGAATTAATTAAAAATTAGGAGGAAGTAAATTTAATGGACAACAGAGTTGAAGGTATTGTAAAGTGGTTTAATGATTCTAGAGGTTACGGATTTGTTTATGAGGGTGAAGATTCACCTGAGGAATTTTTCGTACATTTTAGTGCAATTGAAATGGATGGCTTTAAGACCCTTAAAGAAGGTCAGAAGGTGTCATACACTTTAGTTAAAACAGCAAAAGGCGTGCAAGCCGCCGATGTAAAGTTAATCTAAGAGGTTAATCGAACATGATCATCTACCATAATGAAAATCTTACTGGTTTAAATAAAATAGGGGCTTTAACCAGTAGCCCGTTAAAGGAGAATAAAATGGTATATAATAATCAATTTATAGTAGTAATTAAGCATAAAGGTAAAGTACTAAGGGAGTTTTCAGGTAACACAGTCAGACTTCCTTTTGGTTCAGACTATTCAATAGCACTGAAGAATAAAGATTCTTCAAGAAAAGCGCTAGTAGAAGTATTTATTGATGGTAAAGATGCATTAGATGGTAATAGTATTATAGTTGGGTCTAATCAGACTACCGAGCTAAGAGGATTTATGAAAGGGTCAACAGTTAGAAATAAATTTAGGTTTATTGAGAAGACTGATGAGATTTCAAAGTATAGAGGAAACTTTATGGAAGATGGCCTAGTGGAGATAAAATATAGCTTTGAGGAACCCCAAACAATACAGTGGGCTTCTTTAGTTGAAGATAACACTCCAAGAGCGCGCGGTAGTTTTTATAGTGATACTACATTCACTAGTTTTTGTTCTCAGACTAATCAAGTAATTGGTTGTTCATCAAAGAGCATCAACGATAGTGGCATCACTGTTTCAGGCGCAGAGACTAAGCAAGACTTTCAGATAGGAGTTATAGGTGCAACCGGTTTTAAGTCATCTATAATTATTCATCTTAAAGGTGAGACTACGGCTACCCCAAAAACTAAAAGGAAAAGGGTAAAGAGACCTATTACTGTCAAGACTAAAATACGTTGCTCCACATGTGGTCGCCGCTGGAGAAGCAGTATGAAGTATTGTGGTAATTGTTCAACTTATTTGCACTAAAATAAATTACGGTAGATGATTATGTTTTTACGACAAAAATTAGATAAAAGAAAAAATATAAAAAATAAAATAAAAGAATTAAAAAGGTGGCTACTAAACTCAGTACCTTCGGACGAATTAATCGCATTGTTATTAATACAATTAGATGAATTGCAGAATATTAATTTATTAATTGATAAAGTTAATCAACAGACATTAGTTACAATAGGCGGTACTCAGATTAACTTGACTACTGCAGTAGAGATAAGAAATACAATTAAATCTAAGGTGGATTTGATAACTGCTTTAATAGCCACTAATACTAGTTTAGATATGACTAATCTTTTAGAACAAAGAGATAATTTTATATCTGAATATAGTAGTATAGATGGGGTTATTAGAATAACTGATTGGAATATTAAACTGGATTAAAGGAAAAGAATTATGGCACTAATAGTAATAAGTGGTAAAGCTAGATCTGGTAAAGATACTTTAGGAGAAATTCTAAAAAATAAATTTAAAAATAATTATTTTACTATGGCTTATGCTAATGAGTTAAAACGTAGATTACGTGAGGATTTTGATCTTTCAAGAGAACAACTATACGGTGAGTTGAAGGAAGTGCCGGATGAGCGTTATAGGAAAAACACTGATAGAGATGAAATAGTTTATTGGACTCCTAGGGAGATTATGCAGTTTATGGGCACTGAGGCTTTTAGGGCCATAGATGATAGTTTTTGGGTAAAACAATTATTTAAATATATTAATAGAAATAATTTAAAAAATGTAATTATTACCGATGGTAGATTTCCTAGTGAAATTAACGCTGTTAAAGAACGCGGTGGTATCCACATAAGAATAGAAAGAACACATGATTTGGAAGTACATGGAACTTCTCACGCTTCAGAGATTTCATTAGATAATTACACTGAGGCAGATTTTAATATACTTAATCACGGCACTATTGTAGATTTAGAAGCAATGGCCGAAACAATTATAAAGGAGATTGAAAATGGCAGATAGCGACTTCAACGTCATGATAGACGTTAAGACAGTGAAAAATGTTAGTATTAGTAGGTATAGTGATGGATATAACTATGCAAACGTATCCTCTAAATTAGGGGACAACGAGTATATGAGTGTGCATTATGAATGGAAAGGTAAGCAGATTCCAGAGTTTGCTTTAAATGTAATGGAGATTATGAAATCCCTAGGTAAAGAGGAAGCCTCTAAAGATAATGACTATGCGGCCTCCCTTGAAAGGGCCGGCAATTTTTTCATTGAGCAGGCAGCAAAAGCTAAGGATGATAAGAAGAAGGACAAAAAGGATAAGAAGAAAGATAAGAAAGATGATAAGGACACCGAAGAGAAAGACGATAAAGGATTCCCTTTCAATAAGAAAAAAAATAAAAAAAAATAAATTAACTTAGGAGATATTATATGCCAATTAGTGAAGGTGAATTCAGAAACCCTCAGTTGAGTAGATATCAAGAAAGATATCCGATGACTTACAATAAGAATGAGCGTTACACTGCTACTATAGTTAATCCTAAGATTTTTCAGGGCAGATCTAATAGTATAGATGGTAGTGGTTGGAAGGTTCCAGGGTACAACCCAAACCACAACTCTATAGCTATTGAGCGAGTTAATTTAACTACGGAAGCCCCCTCATTTAGACCATATTAGAATTAAAGGAATTATGACTTATGAATACAGAACAAAGATTAGAGGTGTTTAAAGCAGAATTAGCAGCTATTTCAGATAATAGGGTAAGAGAGTTTACTAAATTATGTTTGGCTGAAGGTCCAGACTATTTTTTTACTGATTGTCCTGCTAGTACTACCGGTAAATATCACCCGCTAAATGAGATTAGTTGGGATGGTACTATGATTCATACGAAGAAAGTTTTTAATATTGCTTATACTTTATCTAGAGGTTTGGGTATAGAATATAATAGAGACCCAATACTATGTGCTTGTATAGTACATGACTTGGTAAAAAAAGGGTTAAAAGGTTCCCCATGGGCCCAAAAAAATCATCCTCAATTAGCTGCTGGTCTTGTAGACCAGATACAGAAGGATACCCAGTTATTAACGCAAGAGGAATTTGATATAGTGTATAATAGTATATATTATCATTATGGTCCATGGACTACTAGAGCGGTATCAAAGCCCATGAGCGAGTATTCGTTAGAAGAATTGTGCTTATATGTTAGTGATTATGTGGCCTCTAAAAGATTTGTAGAGGTGCAGTATAAGGATGTAACCCATGAGTAGTAGTACTAAATATTTAGATGACTTCTTGTTAGATGGTAAAGGCCAGATAACTAAAGATGTGATGGATACAATTAAAGATTATTGTGGTTTATTTGCGTTCATAATGACTATATGCAATGATACAGAATTATCGGAGCAAGCTAAGGTAGCATTAATCAGAAACATAATCGAGTCTTCTTTAAAATTTATGGATAGGCGCTACGCAGCTAATTTAAATTTATATAAAAAACAAGTTACTGAAAATTTAAAGTCTGGTAAGCTTTTTGAAGCCCTATCTGAGATTCCTGCTAAAATGCAGGAAGATTATGAGATGGGTATAGAAGGGGCCCGCAATTTTATTTATACAGAAGTACGTGACATTTTAAAAATTTTAAAGATTGATTTAGAAATATAAGAGGAGACGTTTATGTCAATAGATAATCATTTTGGAAGTTTAGGTACTGGAGAATTACGACCAGGGGAAACACCTCGTAGATGGGAACCTGAAAGTGGGGTAAATAAATTAAATCAAAGAATACACAAGGAGAGTAAGTTTGCCGATACTCATAAGAATTTACCTTTTTCCTTTAGGAAACCACCTAAAGCTAAAGGTAGGTCCTCTTTAATTAAGTGCGATAATTGTGGTACAGTGACTTATGGCACTACCCTTACTGTAGGCATTATATGTAAGCAATGTAATAAATTTTCATCAGTGTCGGAGGTATAGTTTGAAAGTTAACACTGTTAAACAGGGTAGAAAAGGAAGGCCAATTGGTTTTAGGCTTAGTGAGGCCAGTAAACGTGCAATAAGTGAGGCCAAGAAAGGGCAAAGACATAAGGAAACAACTAAAAATAAAATATCTAGATCATTACAGAATTATTTTAGGAAGAAAAATCCACTGTCTGAAGAAATAATTAATACCTATTGTAGAGTATCCGATGATGTTATGTGTGAATGGTTGTGTGAAGTCACCGAGGAGTTGGATAATAGTAGAGATGTATTAACCCAGAGGGCTATGTTTAATAAACTCAGGATGGAGATCTCCTATGGGCATAATATAGAGGAGATTTTTAGTCACGCTATTACTCCAGAACTACTTTTAATGGCCAAAGAAGCTTTACAATTAAAAGAAGGTAAAGATAATTTTGAGGAGGATTTAGAGTAATGGGTGGAACAGGGAGTGGAAAACCTAAAAAACCAGTCATCAAAAAATTAATAAAAGAAATTATACCTACAGACAAGATTTTTTCAAAAGATGAGGCTCAGATGTATGAAGACTATATGGAAGCCTACTTGGCAGATTTCGATGCAGACGAATTAATTTCTAGTGATATGGACGACATTATGAATTTGTCCCTTAATAAGGTATTATCTTTTAGACTGCTGAAGGAAAGTAAGGATGACACTGATCGTCAAATAGATATAGCAGCTACTTTAGAGAAACTAGATAAACGTAATGAGAAAATAAAGGAAAGTTTATCTACTAGAAGACGGGATAGAATAAACCCTAACGAGTTAAAGGGATTTTCTATAGTAGACATAGCAGTAGCTTTTGATCAGGAAGCAAAAAATGTCCAAGCTAAACGTATGCTTAAGTTGAGAAAGGAAGAAAAAGAAATGTTGAAAAAAAGAGAGTCTTACGAGGGTAATAGAAATGATGTCGAAGAGAATAGAAGAGGTGAAGATGATTAATGGCTAAACAACGCCACAATTTAGATGAATTAATGACACGAGGTAAAGAACTCATTGAGTTCTATAGAGCCCATCCTTGTGTAGCTGCTTATGAGTTGCTAGGTGTGGATTTCGCCCCCATACAGCGCTTGGTTTTTAGAGATATGTGGTTTAAAAACTATGTTATAGCAGTAGCTGGTCGTGGGTTTGGTAAAACTTTTATGCTGGGGTCTTTAGCTACATTAAGTTGTATGCTATATCCTGGCTATAGAGTAGGACTAATAGCACCAGTATTTAGACAGAGTAAGATGATCTTTGCAGAAGTAGAAAAATTATATGACCAGTCCTCTATCCTTAGAGAAGCCACCGCAAAAAAACCTACGCGTGGTTCAGACACAGCCTATTTAAGATTTAAATCAGTGGGAGGTAAAACACCTTCCTACCTTGAAGCGTTGCCTCTAGGTGACGGTAATAAGATTCGTGGGTCACGTTTCTATTTAATTCTAGTGGATGAGTTAGCACAAGTACCAGACCAAACACTTGATATGGTTGTGCGTCCAATGGGGGCTACATCGTTAGCACCTATGGAGCGTGTTCGTCGTTTAGAGGAGCAGACCAGACTTATAAACGCTGGGTTAGCTGTGGCTGGAGACTTTGCAGAAGAAAAAGTAAATAAAATGGTAATGACTTCTTCCGGTTATTACAAGTTTAATCATATGTGGCGTAGAATGCAAGATCATTGGAGAATGATGGCAGAGGCAGAAGCTAAAGGTGAAGAGAGTGAGTATACTGTATGGCAAGTACCTTATTGGGATTTACCAGAAGGTTTTCTAGATAAAAAGAATATTGCAGAAGCTAAACGTATCATGAGTACCCATGAATATAGTATGGAGTATGAAGCTGCTATGGTATCAGATTCTGAAGGTTTTTTTAAAGCGTCACTCCTGGAAGAATGCACATTAGATTCTGATTTCACTATACTACATAAAGGTGACTCAAATAAGAGTTATATTATAGGCATTGATCCTAATCAAGGTGGAGCGGCCAGCTGTGGTGTGGTAGTGACTGAGATAGGTAAACCTAATAAGATAGTAAGTGTAATAGAATTGATGTCTAAAACCACTCAAGGATTGACTCAGGCTGTTCAGGCTTTATGTGAACAGTTTAAGGTGCTTAGAATATTCATGGATAGAGGTGGTGGAGGTAAGGCCATAATGGATTTATTGGAAGAAGGGTACGGTAATGTAGAGCCTATCATAGATAGGGGGAATCCTGATAACGTACACAAAGACGGTCGTCATATACTGGAAATGGTAAACTTTAATCCTTCTTGGATTTCAGATGCTAACTTTACTGCTAAGTCTATGTTCGAAGATAAAAGCCTCAGGTTCCCAGAATTACCTGTTAATGCTAATGATTTAATGGCTAGAACTTATAATTCAATAATTACGCTGAAATCACAGCTATTAAGTATAGTAGTAACTCAGACTGCTACTGGTATTCTTCACTTCGATACACCAACTAAAAGTATGAATAAGGATTTATACTCTGCATTAATATTAGCTGCTCATGGTACTAGGATGGTAGAACGTGAATTAGAAGAAGGTGAGGAGCCAATTTTACATAACGATAGTGGTCTTTTTAGAAACCGTTCAGGTCGCCAAAGCTTCAATTATTTAGGAGCCTTGGGAAGTACTGGATTAGGTGCTCCTCCTGTAGGAAGATTTGGCTTAGGGGATGCTGTACTTCATAAGAAGAAAAAGTAATTAACTAACCTCTTTATTAAATAGAGCGTTTAGAATAGAATATGGTAGGGTTACAGTTAGTAGTGATGAAAATTAAGTTAAAGTCTACAAACACTGTTCCCCTACCATAATATATATAAAAGGAGAAATAAACTATGTCCGACGATAGAGTAAGAAATGATTTTACTACACCTCCTTGGTGGACAACTCCCCCCTCAAATGATTATACCAAACATAGAACCGGTCCTATTACTTACACAATGGATGATCTTATTGGTAGAAAAGATACTAATAAATTTACACTGGTTACTTCTGATGTCACTACTGTATCAGGCAACCCAGGGACAGTTCTAATATAAGGGATTAAGTAATGACAAACGATACCATAGACACACATAAACTTACAGCTGATTTACAGCAGAAATACCCTAATGCTGGGATAGAGTCTATAGAGATAGATGAAGTCTCAGGTAAGTCAACTTTCATGCTCACTCCTAATAAACAGAATTTAGCTTTTCTGGATAAACCTGGGATGGCTATCACACCACACGTTCATTCTGAATCAGCTGCTACCGTTAATAGGGATTTTATGTCCCGTCAAACACTCGATTTAGCCGTCAGTAAAAGTGCCTATGATGAAGACCCTAAAGCATTATTTAAGAAGGCAGATGAATTTTACTATACTGACCCTTTACTAGGGTCTACTACTAATATTCTAGCATCGTTAGCTATGAAAGGTTTTGAAAATGATATTGATGATCCTAATATAAAACAATTCTTTGATACTTGGACGTTTGATGTCAATTTTGATGAGTTATTAGAGTGGATATTTTTAGACTTTTTTAAGATAGGGCAAGTTACTACTTATAAGGTATTAGCTAAATATGAACCAAGGGTTTCTCATCTATCTCCAGTCCCCGGCCAAAAAACAAAAACATCTAAATCACCGAAGGCAAAAGCAGAACAAGAGAGGTTATTTAAATTACACGCAAAGTTTGAAGACCTAAAAGATGTAGAGGTTAAGGCTATAGTGGCACAAGCAAAAGCTGCTGGAGTATCTCAAGTAGATTTAGCTAAATTTGAGCAGGCAGCAAAGAAGAATATATGGTCAAAAGGACATTTACCTGTGGCGTACACAGTATTGAATCCTCAATTAGTTACTATTGAAGGTAATTTATTATTTGATAATGTAGCAATTAAGTTAACCCCTCCTCAAGAACTAGGTCAATTACTTAAGAAACCCACATCAGAGTTAACAGAAGATGAAAAAGAATTGATCAAAGCATTACCTAAAGAAATCAAGTCGGCTGCTGAGAAGGGCGGAGATTTTCAGTTAGACTCAAGATTGGTAGGTTCAGTCACTTATAGAAAGCAACCCTATGAGCGTTATGCTAGACCTAGATCAACTAGAGTATTTGATACCATTAATTACAAGCAGCAATTAAAGAATGCAGACATTAGTACATTAGATGGTATATCTAATTATATATTAAAAATTACTATAGGTAATGATGAGTTCCCAGTAACTAAACAGTCTGAATTAGAAACTGTGGCTAAACTTTTTGACACCCCATCCAAATCATTTGATGTAGTATGGAATCATACATTAGATATACAGAAGATAGTTTCTCCTGAGATAGAGTCTATCCTAGGTCAAGATAAGTATAAACAAGTTAATGAAGATATGACTGCTGGTACTGCAGTATCTAGAGCTATTATAGATGGCTCTGGTGACATAAATACTGCTGAAGTAGGGCTACTTACTAAAGGTATAATGGAGGAAATTAACTATGCTAGACGTCAAGTAGAGAAGTGGATTTACAAAGAATACCGCCAGATTGCTGAGGCAATGGGTTTTGATCGCTTCCCTAAAATTAGATGGGATGAGAGCGTTTTAAAGGACGAAGTGCTCTATATGGCAACTCTGAGTTCATTAGTTGATAGAAGAATGCTTAGTTATAATACAGCTTTGGAGGCACTGGGGTTCGATTATGAAACAGAGCTTAAAAATATGCAGACTGAGTTACCACTAGTAGAGGATGGAATTTTTGGAATCATAGGATCGCCGTTTCAAAAGGCTGCTGAAGGTCCTGGGGTTCAACCTAAACAGAAATCACCTACTGGTACACCTAGTAAGGGTAGACCAGCTGGAGAAACAAAAACAAAGAAGAAACCAAATACCAATCCAAGTAAACAGCCTGGAAGTAAACCAGCAAAACCAAAAAAGACTGCCTCTATTGAGGATGTAAAAGATATGACTAATGAACAATACGCTGCATTTCTTAGCGGAGCAAGAGGTGTACTAGATGCCAAAGAATACGCTAATTTTCTAGATTCAATGGGGGAGATTAGGTATGGGTAAAAAACTTTCATATGAATTTGTCAAATCACGGTTCGAGATTGAAGGTTACACACTTATTAGTACAGAGTACATAAATTCTACTACTAAATTGGAATTTATTTGTCCTAATGAGCATAAACATTTTATTAAGTGGAATGATTTTAAATCAGGATATAGATGCGGTAAATGTTATGGTAATGTAAAATTGAGTATAAACGATATACGAAGTTCATTTAAAAAAGAAGGTTATACTCTTTTAAGTACTGTTTATACTAATGCTAGGTTTTATCTTGAATATAAATGTCCTAATGGGCACAAGGGAAAAATGATTTGGATAAATTGGTATCAAGGGAATAGATGTGGTGAGTGTGAGAAGATTAGAAAATCAGAAAGCATGATTGGTAGTATGAATTTTAATTGGAGAGGTGGAATAGCTTATGCGCCATATTGTTCCCAGTGGGGAGACAAAGAGTATAAAAAATTTATTAGAGATAGAGATGGTAATAGGTGTTTAAATCCTTGTTGTAATAACAAAGATAAAAGATTAGTTATTCATCATATAGATTACAATAAAAAGAATTGTAGACCAAGTAATTTAATAACAGTTTGTAGTTCGTGTAATACTAAAGCTAATTTTAATAGAAAGTGGCATGTTGCCTGGTACCAATCTATTATTAAAAAAAGATATAATATAGGAGCAATAAATGGATATTAAAAATAAATTTTATTTAACAGCCAGTATTAAAATGGCAGAAGAAACGGAAGCTTTAAAAAAAGAGGTAGCATCTGTAATAAATCTTCCAGAGGGTAGCGAAAAACAACCTGATTTAAGTTATTTTTCTGCTATCTTAGTATCCACCGGCACTAATTTAAATAATGCCTGCTTTTTAGGTAGTGAGTTGGTAGCTGCTAAGGATACTATAATTAGTAAAGCTATGGATGTAGAACATATTGAACATGAAATTATAGGACATATTTATTCTAGTGCTTTTACTGATGATGGTGGGGAAGCTTTAAGTACCATAGAATTAGCTTCTACAGAGACAGCTACTTTGGATACAAAAGATATGCATATTCAGATAGGCTCTATTATATATAAAAGTAGATTTCCTGAATTATCCAAAGAAATAGCTAATGATGAGTGGAGTGTAAGTATGGAGTGTTTTTTTAAGGACTTCGATGTTAAGATAGGTGACATGATCATCCCTAAAGAAGCAGCAACGGTTTTAGGAATAGAGATAGCAGACGAAGCATCATACGGTAAATTTGCAAAAGTAATTAAAGACGGGAAAGAAGTAGCAGAAGGTACTATAGCTAGAGTATTAAGAGGGATATGTTTTTCAGGTTGCGGTATTGTAAAGAATCCAGCTAACCCTCCATCAGTTATTCTAGAAACAGCTACAGAGACTGTTAAGGACGACACAGTCATCTTTAATTTAGACTTACTAGAACCTACTACCACTGAGGAAGATACAGCTGAAAGTATTAATGTAACCTCTAAAGAGATAGAAGCACAACAAAAAGAAGAATCAGATTTAGAATATAATGACTCAGTAGGAATATGTGTGAGTTATAAAAAACGTCTTGAAGATAAAGATGGTACTTTATTGAATGAGGAATGGTGTGCAGAGTTTTCACAAAGCTGCACTTCAACATTTCTAGGTGACGCTTCTGACCAAAGTTGTCTCAGAAATAAGGTAATGAAAACTGCAGCTTCATACGTTGAAAAACTTTTTAAAAGTAAACATTCAGAAAATACTACGGTAGCTTATCTGGAACGTTTACAGTCCGCTTTAGATAAAGCAGACAAAGTAATTTAATTATTAGAATAAGGAGGAGTTAATATGCCACAATTAGGACAGGCTCAAACAGGGTCTCTTAGAAGTACACCTAAACAGCTAAAGATGACAGCATCTGACAAGGCTGCCGCAGTATACAAGAATATGGGCAATAACCATAATGTACCATTTATTTGGTCTGCATCGGCTACTGTATCTGGCACAGCCACAGAAGTAGAATTGGCTAATGGGCTTAAATTCTACGACATGGATCTTGCAAGTTACGCTGTTGTTACGGTGACTCCAACGTCTGACCCAGGTGATACTTATTGGGTAGAACATGATACAGGAGCCAATACTATTACATTAGTAGTTGGCTCTGCTGTACCTGCGGATGTTGAATTTAATGTTATGTTTATGCTGGGTGCACCTATTGATGTAAGTACACTAAGCACTAGAGGATCTGGCGCACCTGCGCAAAGTTATCCTTAAATAACGATTTAAAATGAATTAGTTAACGGTAAAGGATTTTAATTTGAATTAACCAGGTTGGTAACCTAAGAAGAAGAAAAATAACAATATTTTAATTATATAAGGAGGAAAACCTTACTATGGAAGACGCATTAAAGCAAGACATTGAAAATTTAGTCAAAAACATCTTCTCTAATAAAGAGGAAGCTAGTCAAATGCAGAGAACACAAGATGCTCTTAATGAATCGGCAGAGACTATTGAAAGACTTACTCAGAACCTAGAAGATTCTAAGACAGAACTATCAGCAGCCAAGGATTCTACGAAAGAAGAAGTGGCTGAAAAAGATTCTAAGATTTCCGAACTTACTACTGAGCTAGAGGCAGCCCAGGCAAAGTTGGAAGAAACAGAGGCCAGTTTAACTGCTTCTGAAGAATCTTTGGACAATATGAAAAAAGACCAACTAGCAGAAGCTAGAATGGCCGAACTCCAAGAAGCTAAAGTAGCTATGGGGAGTGACCTGGAATCTCAAACAGCTAAAGTGAGAGAGTTTTCAGATGAAGAGTTCGCTACTTACAAGACTGATCGAATTGAACTTCGTGATGCTGTAAAGAAAGAACTAGAGGCTGCAGCAACGGTTGCGGCTACTGAAACAAATACTGAAGGTGAAGAAGGAACAACTACTACTGAAGAAGCCGGTGAAGGAACCGTTTCTACTGAAGAAGAAGTTACTACAACCCCTGCAGAAGTAGCACCTGGCCAGGCAATGGCCGCTGCTATGAATTTTGAAAATAAACCCTCAGATGATATGGTAAGTAAATATGAAGCAATGGGTAAAGCCATGGCTGCTAGTTTGTCACCTAAGTCTGATAATTAATAAGGAGGAAGAAAAGGTATGTTTATTCCTAGACATTCAGTTGTAGAAAACCAATTTTGTAGCTATTCGGAAGATAATGCATTTGGCGGAGCCGGAACCGGCGACGTTGTTGCATATGCGGGTTCAGTAATTTATCTAGACCCAACCGCAGCTAACGAGGAACCAATGGTTAAGGCAATGACAGGTGTTGTTACTGAAGCCCCTTTTGGTTTCATGATGCAGAAAGTTAAGGTAGGGTACCATAATGTACATCCTACTGGATTTGTTATGCCAGGTGATTTGGGTTCTAGTGATGCTATTGCTCAACCATTATATAGCGCTCAGGGTGCTATTGTAGGGCATAAGTCTGTACCAGTTGGCGTTGCTCATCTTGGTATTTTTGACACTGTTCACTATATCTGCGAAGCTACTGGTGGAACTGCTGATGAGAAAATGGCCCCAGGCCAGTCTCTATATGCAGGAGCTTTTCAGGCTAGAGTTACTAACTCTACTAACTCTACTCCAGCTACAGATGCTACCGGTCAGACCGGTGATAGAGCATCTAATACTGTTGTAGCTCGCGTTGTTAAAGGCGCAAGTTTGGCAAAATGCCAGGCTAATATGGATAATGTTACACTTTACCCAATTAGGGTAAAATTACTTGTTTGATAAAAAAAATATTTGGATTAATGTGAATTTTAACACATCCAAAACTAATAAATATTAGGAGGAAATATATATAATGGAAAGACAGGAAATGATGGAACTTTTCAAAGCTACTTCAGAGATAAATACTCCTGAAGGTATGGCAGCTTATCGTGCATTTGCTGCAGCTTTGACCACTCCAATCTTACAAAAAATTGAGTTGGACTCTATTATGAGAACACTCTTTACTGTGGAAAGACTAGGTCCAGGAGCACAGGCGGTATATCCTGTAGCAGAAGACTTCGAGATCCCTGTATGGGTTCTCCCAGGTCTTGGTTATGTAGCTCAGAACTTTATAGAAGGTATCGGAGAAGAGGTGTATGTACCTACTTTTACGATTGATGCTGCTGCCGACTGGAAGATCACTTATGCGAGAGATTCGAGAATCGATATAGCATCTAGAGCTGCTAATCGTGCCGCAAAAGATCTAGCAAATTATGAGGAAGAATGTGGTTGGCGTGTAATTATGCCAGCAGCTACATCTGCTTTCTCGGGTAAAGGGCTGTTAGGGTCTAGACCCGCACCTATTTATGAAATTAACCCTGCTGCACAGGGTGCCGGCTATCTATCTAAAGAACTTATTAATAAGATGATAGTAGGCTTTAAGAGAATTGGAAGAACTCTTACTGATTTGTACGTATCCCCAGAGGATGCTGCAGATATCAGAGAGTGGACCGATACTGATATTGATCCAATCACTCGTAGAGAAATTTTCCAGGCGTCCGGTATGGGCAGTCTTTGGAATGTATCTCTCCATGAGATTCAGCATTTAGGCGCAACCGGAATGTTTAATATCAATGGTGATGGTTCTGCGTATGGTAAATTTGTGGCTCCAGGTAATGTCTATAATGGATATTCCATAGATAACCCGAATATTACTTCTGCTGATGGTACTGTAGGTACCCTTGGTGAAACTCAGATCCTTGGGTTTGATCTTAGTATGAATGATTCTCTCGTTATGCCTATTCGTAAAGAATATGAAGCGCATGACGATCCCACTCTACTCCGTGTACAGAAACAAGGTTTCTTTGGATGGGCAGAACTTGGTTTTGCTTGTCTCGATAGTAGGATGCTAGGTATGGGTATTATTGATCGTAGTTTATAATATAAACTAATTTAATATAATAAGGTGCAAGGGTATGGGGTTTTCCCCATACCTTGTGCCTAAAAGGAAAAAGTATTAGTGATAGTTATATTGATAGAGATATTAATGACCGTAATATTTACTGAAGCTTTAACTGAATTGGTTGTTAAGTCTGAATTGTTTGAGCCTCTACGAAAACTACTATTTGAGTCCGACAGTAAAGTGTTAAATTTTATACATCGAATCTTAGATTGTGGTTACTGTTTCTCAGTTTGGGCTGCTGCATTCTCATCAATACTAATATTTACTTTAGATAATAAAATCATAGATTTTTTTATAATGTGTATCATTGTACATCGTTTGTCCAACTTATTCCATTTTATAATGGATAGAGTACGGGGTAACGAATAAAAGATAGAAAAGGACAAGGCTAAACTAAACAGAAAAGGAGAAGATTATTATGGAAGGATTTGTAAAGAATAAATCATCAGAGTGGGCGTATGCAATGAAACGTTCAATACGACCTGGAGGTGAAGTTCCTCTAAAGGAATTATACGAACAATACGGCAAAAAATACGACATGGACCCTGGTGATGAGTTTGTAAAATGGTTAAAAGAGGTCAAGTTACAGAATTCAGATAGATGGGATATAGTATTTGACTTTAAAGATGTTAATAGTAAGACTGAGGCTGTTGTTGTTCAAGAAGCAACTCCAGTTAAAGTTACTAGTAATTCTTCAGATTCAGATTTCACTTCCTCTGTAGCTATCAAACAGTTACAGGTAGAGGATGTAGTTAATCTTACGGTAAGAAAAGCTAGAGAGCTTTTACCGAGAGTAATGGATTTGAATTTATTAAAATATGCTTTGACAGAAGCAAGACAACTGACTGATAAAGACAGTTTATGTAGGTTACTACAGAAGAGAGTAAAAGAATTGCAGATTTCCAGATAAATATAATTAAAATAACAGGCGGGATAGTATAAATGATTGTTTTAAGAAAAATCAACTCAAGATTAGTTGAAAAAACTATACAACCTGGACAGACGGAAGAATTTTTTACTCTTGATTTGAATAAGTATGAAGCGTTTGATTGGAATGTAAAAATTCTAAGTGGTGGAAACAGCGGAATTACTAAAATTTCAAGCTTATACAATGATAATGTTATGGAATCTACAGCGTATGCTTTTTTAGGTAAAAGATTTAAAGCGGTCACTGATATTTCAGTGATTAATGGTACTCATTGCCAGTTGAAGATAACGAATAATGAGACAGAATTAATTAAATGTAGTGTTAAATTAAAAACTTTTTAAGGAGGAATTAAATTATGGCACTTTTTGGTATAAAAGAAGGTCTAAGGATCTTCGGTAGCGACGCTGAAGCTGATGTACTTAACGGTACGAGTGACCCGTCATCGGCTGCAGGTATTGCGGCCCCTCTAGGTTCTTTATATTTAAGAGCGGACGGAGTTAGTTATAAGAAAACCGGTGCATCAGATACAGATTGGCAACCATATAGTGAAATTGAGGGTGGGGGACTTCTTTGGTCCACTATTAGTGGTACTACTACTCTTGAGGCTAGTAAAGGATATATTTTAGATTCAAACAGCGCAGCGTTCACTATAACCATGCCTGCAGCTCCTGAAGAAGGCGACTCTGTCGGCTTCGCTGGGCTAGGTGATATTGAAACTAACAACGTTACCGTAGATTTGAATGGATTAAACATGAACGGGTCAGGTGATGACCTTGTTATAGATTTAAATTATTGCTATTTTGAGATGCTTTACACAGGGGATGCTACCACTGGTTGGGTACTTTCTAACACTGATGAGTCTGGTAATGTTGATAACATCCAAGCTTTTGTTGGTAATGATGACAATGTAGATCCAGCAGTAACTGAGTTTACTGAGGAAAACTATATTGTAGGTGGAGATTCGTTGGAGGACGCTATTGATAAACTGGATATGGCGCTTAATGACACTGATGCCACTATTTCAGGCACGGATGTTGATCTTACTACTTTATCAGGTAGAGTAGACACTAATGAGACCAATATCTCTTCTAATGACACAGACATTGCAACCAATGTTACAGACATTGCAACTAATGTTACTAATATTGCGACTAATGCTAGTGGTATTACGGCTCTTGAATCTTATACTGGCTCTGCCGGTGATTCAGCTCCTGATTATAATCAAGAAAATTATATTACTGATGGAGACTCTCTTGAAGAGGCTATTAGTAAACTTGACGCCGCTATCCAAGCAGTAGATAATATCGCTGCAACTGGAGTTAATTGGCGTCAATCCATAATGGGTGCTACTGGTGATGTTATTACTACTGGTGTCGCTGATTATGCTGGTACTGACCATTTCTCTGATGATGATGTTCCTTTCTGGACACATGATCAATGGTCCAATGGCGACCAGATGTTGTCTTTGAATGCTACTACTTCTGGTATTATTTATACTTGGGACGATGGGGCCGATCAATGGGTAGAGACTGACGCACTTGGTGCTAATGACGCTGTATCTGTAAGATACGACTTCCCAGATGATCCAGGCAGCCAGGAAGATGGTGCTTCTTATATGATGAATTCTGCTGAGACAGAGGTTATTAAGATCGCCGACTTTGATATGGAAACTGCTGCTACTATTGCTCTTTCCTCAGGGTATACTGCTACTTCTGGTACCATTTCTGACACTGACTCTGTAGAGAGTGCAATCGAGAAATTAGACTATAAAGCAGATGCTGCTAGTGGTGATATTTCAACTCTTGAAGGCAGAGTAACTGTCAATGAGGGTGATATTTTTAGTAACGACATTGATATAGCCACCAATGCTTCTGGTATAGCGGTTAATGGTGCTGATATTGATGATTTAGAAGCCGCTGTTGGTTCCGCTACTGGTCTTGCCGGTATGGACTACTCTACAGAAAATTATGTAGCTGCTGATACTTCAGCTGTCGCTGCAATTTCTGCTTTGGACGCAGCTCTCGCTTCTACTGATGCTACTGTGTCTGGGCTAGGTGTTACCGCTAATGATAACTATACCTACATTACTAATGTAGATACAGCGCATGACAATCTTGCTGCTGCAGTTCTTAAAGAGGCTACTACTGCTGTAGGCGCTTCTTCTACTGATACTGTAGTTGATACGGTTCCTCAGGCTGGAAATCTAGGCGCTAAGTGGTTTGTAATTGCTTATGACGGTAGTGGTAATAGATACGCTGCTGAAATTTATGCTATGCATGATGGTACAACATCTGCAGATCTAACTGAATATGCTATTCTTACAATTGGTACTAAGCTTAAAGTCGATTTTGACGTTGCTGCTAATGGTACCTCTATGAGTCTAACTGTCGATAATGCCGATGCGGCAGCTGTTACAGTTAAAACTCAGAGAATAACTGTTCAGACTGCTTCTGTTGATACTGTAGCAGTGCTTAGTTAATAGTTATGAAAATTTGAATTAAATTATAATTAGTTAAGACTTATAGAAAGGGCCCGTATTTATAAAATGCGGGCCCTTTCTTTTTATTTAAGTAACTTGTTTATAGATAGTAGGTTGTAATTATGTAACTTACCTATAATTAGGGGAAGTTTATTCAAAAGAAAAGGAGAATTATACTATGTTTAAAAAGGTTAAGGATTTTATTTTAAGATTTACACTCTGTACGTTCACAATACATAAAAAAGGTGGTAAAATTCAATCACACAGGGAATATGATATTTACTCTTGTGAGCGGTGTGGTAATTTATTTGGTTCAAAGAAAGACAAATATAAATAATTAATAGGAGAATTTGATGGTTAGAACCAGTTACTTAAATGCTAAACATGGTATAGAAATATTACATGAAGACAGGTTAACTCAAATTCTGGCTGGTACAGGCGATCCTAGTCTAGCTGGATTAGTAGCTGATTTAGGTTCTATATTTCTACGTAATGATAACGGCGGTGGTATCTATAGTAAGGTAGGACTATTAAATACTGATTGGGCGCCAGTAGGCTCTTCTGGTACTGGGTACGTTACAAGTAGTGGGATTGATCCATCACAGCATATAGCACTACATAATGGTAGCAAGTTTGTAGAGTACACAAGGACTGGACATAAAATATCTTCAGTAGATGAGTGGATTGATAATACCAAAACATACCACATAAGTTCTACAGTTTTAAATAGAACTGGAGGAAGAGTAACTTCCTTCGTTAAATATATATATGATTATGAGACAGGGGCACATGTGGTAGCTACTATTTCTGGAGCGATTCATAGGGTAGCTGGTAAAGTAACCTCTGTCGAATACTCCAGAGATAATCTTATAGGAGGGTATTAATTATGGAGTATGTAATAATAGAAGGTGAAGTAACATTAGTAGATAATTTAGGTAATACTTTGTCAACTATAAGTGGTATAAATGGTCCAAAACTAGAAGTAGTTACTGAATTGGCTACTACCGTAAGTGGAGGGGTCATAAAAGTAAGGGAGCAAAATATTGATCCAGAAGGTTATATTAAAAACTCCTCACATAATATGGCACATAAGGAAGGAAATTGGGCCCCTTTAAATCTGGATACTGAAGGGAGATTACGTGTAGTTACTGAGGTAGTAGCCCAGCCACATACGTTAAGTGGCACTGGTCATATAGGGTATTTATCAGATACTCAAATTCCAGAAAATATTGTAAGAGATTACGAATTATTAACAACTTCAGGCACCTTGAGATATGATATAGAACATATTGATGGCGGAGCCTTCATTTAAAAAGGAGAAATATTATGGCAATAGAGATTAGAATTAGACGAGGTACTAAGGTTCAATTAGATACTGTTATGGGAGGCGGCACCCCTCTTCAAAGTGGAGAGATGGGGTATACCACTGATACTAAAGAAGTATTTATATCTGATGGGGCAGTGGCACATAAAGTGGGTAGAGTATTAGTAGGCTTACTAGCTGTACGCCCTACAGCAGGAGTATCAGGAAGAATGTATCATGCTACTGATGATTTATCTACTTGGGTAGATAATGGAGTTGCATGGAGAGATGTTTCTGGAGGAATTTCTAGTTTAGATGATGTATCAGACGGTCTCACTTATGGTAAGGTATTAAATACTTATTTAGATACTAATAGACCTGATGGTTTATGGGATGGTAGTGGTAAACTAACTGGCAGTGCTCTAAGAACACATTTAGACGCCATAGCATTGCATAGAACTATTAATGACTCCGGTAATTTAGTAACAGATCTATGGTCTGCTAACAAAATCAGTATAGCAATTGATCAAGCAATGACAGGTTTGGATTTTCAAGCGGATGTTTTAGGTATACAAGAAGATGCTTCGTTAGTTCCAACTACGTCTAATGGCGATAGGTATATTATAACTAATGCTGCTACACTTAATGCCGGTTTTGGTACCATAACTGGCCTGCAAAATAACGATATAGTGGCGTATGATGGCACCTCTTTTGTTGTAGTTTATGATGTGTCTACTGAAGGTGAGGGCGCTCTTGTATGGGATCGTGCTACTGATACATACCAGAAATGGGATGGGGTTATTTGGTCTGAGTTTGGAGGGCTAGCAGGAATAACAGCCGGAGCAGGGTTAACTAAATCAGGTAATACTCTGAATGTAGGAGGAGGTAATGGATTAACAGTGGGGGCAGATAATATAACAGTAAACCCAGATGTTTCTACAGGTCCTGGTATAGCACCTGTAGCCGTAACATCTAACGGTGTAGGAGTAATAGTTGATAATGACTCTATTGGGCACTCCGGAGGTTCAATAGAAGTGAGAAAGGTAGATGGTGGGACATTTGTATAAGGAGTAAACTATGACTACTGAGATAAAAATAAGAAAGGGTACAGAAGCTCAGCTCCCTACATTAGGACTGGCTGAGCCAGGATTTACTACAGATACTAAATGTTTATATATTGGTGATGGTGTAGGTAATATACTTATAGGCCCAAGCGGTAATAATACTACTCTTAGTGGTTTGCCATTAGCTGCTGTTCAGGCACGTGGGACATCTAATATTACATTAACTACTACTTTTCAGTATATATCTTTTGACACTTTAGATGTATCTACTGATACTTCAGTATTAGAACTTGATAATCTTGTGGATTCTAGGATAAATATTAAAGAAACTGGAGTGTACTTAATAAATTATTCTTCTAGTGTCAGGTCTTCTGGTAATAGCAGAGATGTGATAAGTAAAGTGGTGGCTAATGGTACTAATGATTTAAATGGAAGCTATGTATTACAGAATTTATATCAGGATGAAACGCATAGTCAAGCAAGTATGTTTATAGTTAGTTTAACTACTGGAGATTTTATTGAGCTAGCTATTTCTTGTGGGTCTACGCCGGTAGATTGTTTATCAGATCAATTCTTAAGTATAGTAAAACTTACTGGAGCGCAAGGCCCTCCTGGAGCAGATGGCACGAATGGTTCAGGATCTACTTTAATTATAAAGGAAGAGGGCACTAATTTAGTTAATACCCCTCATTCAGCCATAAATTTTATAGGGGAAAATGTAACTGCCCAGGATGTAGGCGGAGGAGTAGTAGATATAACTATTAACATTCCAACTTCTTTATCTTTTGGAACCTGGTACGCTTGGGGTGGAGATGCCTCTTTATCTAGTACTAATAGTACTAGTTATATAGAAAAAGCAAGTCTATCAGTAGTTGGTATACCTACTGGATACTATAGATTAGGATGGTACTTTGAGTGGCGTAGAAAGGATACTAGGTCTGATTTTGAGGCAAGAGTAACTATAGACGACACAGATACAGTGATGGAGATTAATCAAGAGTCTAAAGATAATAATTCATACCATGCAATTAATGGATTTGTAATTACTCAATTATTAGCAGGTGATCATTTCTTTGATATAGACTATGGTGGGGAAACAAATAAAACATCATATATTAGAAGAGCACGATTAGAAATATGGAGGGTAGCATAATGACAGATATAAAATATACTTATTTAATTACAGATTTCTTAAATGATGAAGTAGATATAACTAAATTCGATAATGAAATAAGAGGATCATCAATAACTACATCATTAGCTTTTTTAGCTACAGGGGGCATTGAATGTGACTGTTGGTTTAGAGATACTTTGCAACCTAAAGATATTACTACATTAAGTGGATTAGTATCTTCACATGACGGTATTTCAGATGACATAGATGATGCCCAATATGTGGTAATTAAAAGTTCTGAACAGAATTTAAATGTAGATATTTCAGATGAGTTAAGAGATAGATCCGGTAAATTAAGATTTCATCAAACGTCTAGAAAAACTGGTACGGTTATTTGTTGGACAGGTGAAGGCGATGATCCTGCTGATCCATCAGTAGTGGGTGGTGGTGAGCCATTCTCATTTAATTATCTTGTTGGGCAACCGGACCCTTTGGTGAAATATATTGATTTTAATATGGTAGAGAATGAGACTTGGCTTCATGAAGGTTATGTTACTTGGAGCAACTGTTACTTAGACACTTTAGATTTAGCAATGGTGACTAGAGCAACTTCTTTTACTGTAACTAGTGGGACCAGTTATAATTTGTATGGCGGATATCTAATAATTCCAACTATCCCAGGAACAGGCACTATAAATATTACGTCAAATATAGCGGAACATGATGGAGGGTTGGTATACATACCTAAAAATGATTTAGGCATCAGACCTACCGCATTCTGGGATGCTATTTGGGATACCGCAACAAAGAAATTTATAAATATAACCCCTAATATCACCGGAGCAGGCGAATATAACCTATTTGCTGCTGAAATACCGATAGCACACTTTGTAAGAAAAATGCCCTTGTTAGATTCAGGGTTTATAGCACTTAATTCATCCGATACAGACCAGTTAGGGCATGGTATGCGTTTGAAGATGGTAGCTGATACTAATACTACCATTAGTGGTATAGGTGATCATGACTGGTCAATAGCTTGTACTATGTGTTTACATAGAGCTAAAACTGTATAAATTCATATAGGAGGAGAATAAATGAAAAATAAAAAAAGCCTTATTAGAGTTATTAAAGAAGCAATAGTGGATTTTTTTGGGAACATTAGACTTTATGCTGGGGGGATAATTTTATTTGGAGATTCTAAATATAAATTAAAAGGGCCTGATTGGCGAAGTATTATAAATATATTACAGCCAGGAGATATAGTAGGTAGTGCCCATGATCATTATATAAGTTCTTGGTTCATAAAAGGGGATTTTGGGCACGTGGGTATTTATGTAGGGGATAATCAAGTCATACATGTACGTACAGATGGTATAGTTAGAGAGGATATTCTTACATTTTTAAGGGCGGATAAGGCTTTTGTAGTAAGGCGTACCGACCAAAGTCTAGTGGATATTGCTATTCAAAAGGCTTATGAACAACTAGCAAAAGATGTAGAATACGACTATGATTTTGATAAACAGGACACAGAGCAATTTTATTGTTCGGAATTTACTGATTTTTGTTATGATTATCCGTTAAGGGGAGGGGTCTCTAAAGATAAGAGTTTTATCTATCCTGACGACTATTTAGTACCTTCCGATTTATTTGACATTATCTGGAAAAAATAATAAAGAGGGTATTATATGATAGAGGCCAACAAAAACGAGTCGTTCCCAATAACAGTATCACTTATCGATGATGTTACTGCTGAACTTGTAGCCGATCAAACTGTCACCTATGATGTGAGGACAATTGATGATGCATTACTATCTCCTCCAGTAAGTGGTAGTTTAAGTGAGTCTACAGTTGAAGGCGGGATATATAAAACTCAGCTTAGTTTACCTGATTCTGGTGCTTATATATGTTACGCTACTTGCTCTGGTTTTTTGGCTGGCACTGAAGAGATAATAATTAATAATGAAAATATTTATGAAGTAACAAAGGCCAACAGACCTCATAACTTTTCAATAATAGATATACCTAGAATTACTGCTTCGGGCACTCCTAATCCTTCACAAATTTATCGTAAAGTGCCTCCCGGCAGAACTGATTATATCGTAACACTTATAAAGAACGATAGTGATTTGAATTGGGATAACCCAGTAAGCTCTGGTATCTCATATGCCCATTATGAATCAGTGAGCTCAGAGCTTCCTTATATGATGGGAGGGGAATTCTAAATGGACATACGCCCACTAGCAGCAAGGGGCTTTGACATGTGGAGTCCTCAAATAATAACAACTACCGTTTCTGGAGGAGCTTCCTTTGGCAGCGGTACTATTGAGTTAGAAAAAGGTTGGCAGCTGGCGGCAATTCCAGTAGAGCTGGGATATTGGAGCACTAATTTACATAAGCATGTACATGATGAGGCCACTGTTGCCAAATTTGAAAATTATGTGTATGATCAAATACTGGATTTGTATGGTGATATTGTAGAAGTAAGTAATACTTATATTGGAAACCAACAGGCTTTTTTTAGCTACGTTTGTGGATCAACCCCTACATCCAGCCCACATAACTTTAATTTAGTATATAATGATAATAGTCATATGGAAATATCTGGGTTTTGGATCAAAATTACAGGTGATTTGGGACCTTATATAGTAAGTTGGGGTAATTAATATGTCAAAAAAATTAACGTATAGTTTTGTAAAAAACTCTTTTGAAGAAGAGGGGTATACTCTTTTAAGTAGGGGGTATAAAGATGCACATACTAAACTTAATTTTATTTGTAATAATGGACATAAACATAGTATAAATTGGAGTTCATGGTACAATGGGCGACGATGTTTTCATTGCACAGGTTACAGAAAATATATGATCACTGAAGTAAAAGATGCTTTTACGTTAGAAGGTTATAATTTAATTAGTACCAGTTATAACGGGAACAAAGGCAAGTTAAAATATATTTGTCCAGAAGGCCATACAGGTACCATAACTTTTAATGCCTGGTTACTAGGGAGCAGATGTGCGAAGTGCGCAAGAATAAAGATTGCCAATAATAGTAGACTATCTGTAGATTTTGTTAGGTCAACTTTTGAGGATGAAGGATATAAACTGTTAAGTGGTTACAATGGAGTCAATTCGCCTATAGATTATGAATGTAATTTTGGACATAGAGGTACTACTAGATGGGCTAATTGGCAGCAGGGAGCTAGATGTCTTACTTGTTCCCATATAAAGATATCTGGTCAAGGAAGCCCACATTGGAAAGGCGGTATATCCTTTGAACCCTATTGTGAAGCTTGGAAAGATAAAGAGTACAAACAAGACATAAAAGATCGTGATGGTAATAAATGTTTAAATCCTTATTGTGATTCACCTAATAAGAATGATTTAACTATTCATCATATTGATTATAATAAGAAAAATTGTAAACCTAGTAACTTAATTACTGTTTGTAGGTCTTGTAATAGTAAGGCTAATACTGACAGTGATTGGAATAAGTCTTGGTATAACAGTATATTGTGTAAAAGAGGTGCCGTTTAAATGTCACTTAATATTACCCTAGATGGCTATGCTTATGATACAGATGTATCACTAGGCAATAGTGATATATACTATCAGGCTTATTTTTATAATAATAGTACCTCTTCTAGTTCGTCTAAATGGAATGATGTAAGGGTAATAGAAAGTTCTGGGTATTGGAACTGTAATTTAGGTGATAGTGATTTTTTAGGTCAAACCGGTGTCGTCTTAGCAGGTTCAAAAGTAGTACTGGTGTTTTGGAAAGGTGACCCAGATAGGACAGCTGACTGTGGAGTATTGACTGAGTGGGGAGCATTTGAATTGGATATAACATCAGCATCCTTTTATACTAATGATATCCAAACTAAGGTTAATATAGCGCCTAATTTAGTATGGGCTAATAATATCCCAGCTCACGGCTACGTGAATACTACTTATACTATATCTAATAGTAGTACTGATGTACATGAATGGAATTTTACTGGTATATTGTCGCCTGGAAGCGTTACTATGAATCATTGGTACACACGCTATGGCCAGGATATAAACAGCGTTAATAGGATAGAATATACCGATTATGTGTGGGGGGATAGTGAGTCCTCTTTAGGATTAACTGGCACTACTAATGGTACCCATTCTTATGATACTGCTGGTACGTATACTATAGATATAGAAGTATTTGACTACTGCGGAGGCTCAATAACTGATTCAGTAGAGGTTGATATGTATTGGCATATACCAGCTCCAAATATAACTAGATGTACTGAGGTTGGAGCAACACAAGGTAATACTATATATCCCCCAGATACAGAGGTTTTCTTTAAGTATGTAGGTACAGATGTAGATGATACTATAACGTCCATAGACTGGATAATACACGACAGTGGGGCCTATGGAAATACAGACACTATAGTTACTGTTAGTAGGGATGATATAATAGCTCATACTGCGGGCGAGGGTACCTCATGGGATGGGCATGTTGCTACACCAGGGGCGTTTACAAATCCAGGCACTCGTAATGTATCGATGGTGGTCCATTGGTATGACGGCTATCAGTCTCAGACAGTGACTTATAATGAGAATTTTACTCAGTCTACATTCAGCGGCCCTCCAGTAGCCAATTTAATATGTAATGAAGCTACTGGTAATAATGTTCCAATACCAAGTACTCTAGTGTCTTTTGACTACACAGGTACTAATCCGGATTCTAGGATAACCGGTATTGATTGGAATATTAATGATGATGCCACAGATACTGTTATAACTAATGTACCTTATAATACTACAGTACATCATACGGAAGGTCTGGGGGGAAGTTGGTATGGAAGTTTATCTACTCCAGGGGCATTTTCTAACTCTGGTAGCCACTCTATAGCTATCAAGGTACACTGGAACGATGGGTGGGCTGATAGAGAAGTTAATTACAGTGAGAATATCACACAAGGGCTGTTCTCAGGACCGGTGCTTAGTATGGATCAAGTACCACCTAAGGCAGTAGTAGCTAGTGGAGTAACATTTGTTAATACATCTACTAACATTGATAGGGTAGGATTAAGTCTACCAGACCATGAGGAGTATAAGTGGGTTTGGGCTGATAAATTCTTAGTAGAGTCTGAATTAGACAAACCTTATGAGTACGAGTTTACAAAGGTGCCCACCTCAGCACAATGTATAGTTTATTTATATGCTGATTGGTCAGATGGGTGGTCGCATAAAACATCTTGGATAGATGAGACTGTAGTCTTTGATACTACTGTGACCGTTACGCCTGAAGACTGCTATTATAGTATTAATATAATAGGTACTTCTTCTGATGGTTCAGCTACTAGTTATAATTGGACAGTGTCCTCAGGTATATCTGAGACGGGCCCATGGGATGTAGTTTGGGAAAGCCCAACAGATATAGATCAACAGCAAAAGACCTTATGTTTTTCTGCTACTGGTTGGTATAAAGTTACAGGGTATGTTAATGGTACAGGTGCTACCACTAGTGATTATGAGACTTTATTAATTACAGAAACCTGCCCGGACTCTGCGGCTATTTACAATATATGGAATGGTACGGGTATACTAGATATAGAAGTAGATTGGCAGAGAACAGGAGCAGGGGTTGAGACAACTGCTTCTAAGTACAGAGGTACAAATGGATTAGATGTAATATACGACAAGGCAGACAGTGTAGTAGAATTTACTAGAACTACAGACTCTGATATTAATGATTATGACTTCTTATCTTTTTGGATTAATATTAGAGAATGGGATAGTAAGAAAGATGTTTATATTAAATTATTTTCTTCTAACTACACTTATGGTACTACGTTAGGTTTAAGTAATTATATCAATACATCTAATATAAATACTTGGACAAGGGTGATGATACCTTTATCCAGATTCAATTTAAAGGCTCAATTTGCTGAGTTAGGCTGGCCTACATTAATTAATAGTTTAACTTTTGAAACAAAAGGCAACATTGACTATTGGTTAGATAATGTGGCGTTAAGCATGGGTTCTTTGGTTACAGTACCTGTGTGTCCACCAGACATGGAAATTGCGGACATAGGTGATTTGACTATGACAGCGCAGAATATAGGGACAGTACCAATGGTGGCTACTGAGCCTCCAGGAATAGAACCAATAACACCAGATGTTTCGGTTATTAGTCCTTTTCCGAAACCAATAAATATATAATACGAAGGAGAGCATTATGATAGGTTTATCATTTACAATTGACAATATATCGACAGTACTTACCGCGTATAATCATATACAAATCGCTAAGTACACAGGAACAGAGTCTGATCAACCACCAGGTCCTACAGATGACGTAGATAATTGGGTTACTATGTCAGGATCGGCTGAGTTTCCAATACCAATAGCTCTATCAGCTAACCAGTCTTTCTATCAAGCATATGACAATGACGGAGAGTATAATGATTGGTATAGCTCTAGGTATATCTGGATGACTACGGAGAGCGGAGTCAGTACTATAGACACTGCTAACGGCTGGTCCTCACCCATTCTGGGGGAGACTGGTGATCTTTACTATGACCCAGAGTTTCCAAAAGAAGTCAATTATGGTACAGCTGATCAACGTATTATAGATAGAATAAGGATATATACCGGCGATCCTCTTTCTCTCAGAAGAGAGTATGGTGAAGAAGCTATGGCATCTATCCACCCTGATGGTAAAACCTATGAGCTTTCAGAGTCTGGTTGGCCAGTTTTTATAACTATGGGCGGTAAGGCTTTCAATGATACTTTAAACCCGTCAGTAAATGGTTATAGATATTTGAAGTTTCAAGAGTATATAGATGAAATGTGCTCCACCTGTTCAGGTATCACAAGTGTTTGTGGAGAAGAAATAATAAAAGAAACCGTTCATGGAGTTGATATTTGGTATTATTCTTTCCGAGAGTCAGATCGTCAAATAATGAATGCATATGAAACATGCCCTGTGCCCTCACAATTAACTGAAACTACTGCAACTCCATCAGTTTATATGATACAAACAGCTATAGATTTATTACGTAAAGAACTGATTGAAGATTCGACGGAATCAGGGGCAAAAATTCGTGATGAGGGTTCTTCATATGACCCCTCGGAAGGATTAAAAATCAGAAAAGCTTTACTAGATGATTTAAAGAAGCGGTTAGATGAAATGATAAAAACTCTAATGATGCAATCTATTTCTGGGGTACTTATTGATTAGGAGTACGACATGAGTAAAAAATTAACAATTGACTATGTAAGAGGGCAGTTTAAGAAAGATAATTATACACTACTCAGTAGAGAGTATGTTAACGCCCACACTAAATTAGATTTTGTATGCCCTAAAGGACATACAGGTGGTATTAGGTGGAATGATTGGAGTCAGGGTACCAGATGCCCTTATTGTGTTGGATTAGGTAAACCTACTATAGAAGAGGTTCAAAATTCTTTTGAGAAGGTAGGTTTTATACTTTTAAGTAATGAATACGTAAATAGTAAAATAAACTTAAAATATAAATGTCCAGAAGGACATATTAATTCATTAAGGTGGGCAGATTGGCAACGAGGAGCAAGATGTAAAGTATGTACTAGAAATATTATAACAACACAGCAACGAATAGATAAAAGTATTATAATAAAAAGTTTTGAAGATAGTGGTTGGAAGTTATTAAACTTTGAATATATATCCGCCCATAAACAATTTAAATGTGTTTGTCCTAATGGGCATGAGCAGACTAAAACTTGGAATAAATGGAGTAGAGGACGAAGGTGTAAGATATGTTCTGATATAAGTAATTCTGGAGGGAATTGTCATCTTTGGAAAGGCGGTATTTCTTTTGAGCCATACTGTGAAGCTTGGAAGGATAAGGAATATAAACAAGATATACGAGATCGTGATGGCAATAGGTGCTTAAATCCAGATTGTTGGAAAAAAGATGGTATGTTATCAATACATCATATTGATTACGATAAGAAGAATTGTAAACCTAGTAATTTGATAACAGTATGTCGTTCTTGTAACTCTAGAGCAAACACTGATAGACAATGGCATAAAGCCTGGTATAAAGCAATAATTAAAAATAGATATCAAAGAGAGGTTTAGTATGGGATATAGCGGAATAAGTTCTAATACAAAACGTAGGTACAGAAAAGCCATGAAGAAGGTCATCAAAACTTTAAGCCGAAAGATTGTTGTTTATAAACAACCTTTAAAGGCGGAATGTCCTAATTGCTATTATGATAAGTTAACTGATAGTTCCACAGGCAAATGTAAATGGACTGCGTTGGAGGCTAGAAATAAACAGATAGAGATAGGATTAGACAAGGAGCTTCGTTACAAATTCTTCAAGGTGGGTAGGTGCCCAATATGTAAAGGTAAGGGTTACTTAGAAACTCCTAGAAAGGTCTGGATTGATTGTTTGATTATTTGGAATCCTAATAACCGTAACAGTGTGTCATATACTCCTGCTGGAACTGAAGGATCTACCATAGTTGAATTAAAATCAGATACAAGACACTTTGAGTTATTTAAAAACTGTGATAAGTTAACTATTGATGGTATTACTTGTAGATTATCTAAGCCCCCTATATTGAGAGGGTTAGGTAATCAAACTGTTTTAATAATAACAGCTTTCACTACTGATAAGGCTAGTATTGATAGTAATGAAATACTAAAGAATTATTCAGGAGACTAATGAATAGAATATTTAGAGAATCTCGTAAACATATAACTACTAGATTAGAACAATCACTAGAAGTTCAGGTTGAAGTCATCAAAGAAATTATTATGGATGCCTATGATAGTTTGTCTGTCAAAGTAAGCGATCCAAAAAGTAAGACCAATCCTGAGATGTTTAGGGACCGATTCAAAGAGAGATTAGAGATTTTTGAATATTTATATAAGAGTGGAGAAGTTACAGAATTAATTTTACCTGCATTAGATAATTTTAATTTTACAGGTATACCTATAGTGGAACAGATACTAGAGGGGACGGTTGGTACTTTTGTAGAAATTTCTCATGAAGATCTTACTAAACTTACAGGTAAATCTACCATTAATAATGAACCTATAGATCCTACAGTTACTAAACAAAAGAGGGTCTACCTAGTAAAATATGATGATAAAATAAGACGGGGTGAAAAAAATATTTTAAAGAAAAAATTAATAAAGTTTTCTTTCTCCAACACACCTGCTTTAGATGCTACTGTCTTTGGGCCGGCAGAAGAGTATGTGGATAGTAATATAGAAAAGTGGATAGAAGGTACATTGAAGATAAGTATAAAAGAAATCTCACAAAAGTATGGGGTATAATATGAAAAATTTAAGAAAAGAAGATTTAAGTTTGTATCGTTATATAAAGGATACAGTTCTAAGAGACTTTATAGAAAAAGAAGAAATGGTGCCTTTAGAGTTACTAACCGAATTATCATGTAATGGGAGTTATGTTTATCAAGCGCAATCTCCACTGGAACCTTCCCCAATTGATAGGGGTAGAGGGTGGGTGTTCTTTGATTGCCCAGCGTACGATGATAATGGTGATTGTATATATTCTACTGATAATTGTATCTCTGAATTTGTAACAGTTACAGGTACTGACTATGGTAATACTATATCAGGTACTGAATACCCAGGCAATCCTTGTACAGGTACCCCTGAGCAATCTAATAGGGTGGTACTGTATGATGAGAATCTAGTTGTTATATCCGGCACACCTTATTTAGTAGATTACACAGATGGTAGAATTATAATGGAAACCAATACAGTAGTACCTAAGTACATAGACTACTATTGGAATTATATAAGTGTTGTAGATGAGTGGGCTTCTATTGAAGCTTCAGAACCACCGGTTGTAGTAATAGACACTAGTGGTACTGATAAGGAAGGTTATCAATTAGGTGGCGGAAAAAAAGTTAAAAGGAAAGCAGAAATACATGTTTTTGCTGGAAATACTTCTGAACGTAACGATATTATAGAGACCATTCATGATGGCCTATATAATAAGTCAGCACCGGTTTATAATTTTGCTACTGGGGATGTGTTAGACTATGACGGAACTTTTTATGGTCGAAAATATACCTCCAATAAACTAACCTCCTTATTTAATAGAACGTCTTTAAATGATTTAGGTCAGCTTCATGGAGGAATGACTTTTAATAAAGTCTCGTCCAGGCATGTTAATTTACCGTTATTAATGTCTAGGGATCGTGGAGAAGTAATGTTAAGTGATCTAAATGCTTACAGATCTAGAATAAGTTTTGAAATAGAAACTTATACAAGAAAATAAGGACAGGCTCGTTGCTGGTGAGATAGCCTCATTAATCCAGTGATGAGAGGACGTTTTAACTACCAACCTGAGTGCTATTTAAAAAAATAACAGGAGGAAAGAATAAATATGGCACGTAATAGAATAATTTATGCTTCACAATCCGTATGGGTTGATGGTGAAGTACTTTATAGAGTACAGTCTCTAGGTACAACTACATCTTTCACATCTGAGGATATCTTTGAGCTTGGTCACCTTGATATTATCGATGTTGTTGATGATGTACCTGCAGTAACTGTAACTTTGAACACCAATGATTTTGGTGACGTAAAAACATTCGCTAAACTAGCACAAGTGGCTCCAGCAAAAATTGCTATGGACGCTACTGCTGATATAACTAATGCTAATCTTATTGCAAATGGAACTTATATGCATGGGGTGGCGCTAGCTGATTTCGCAGTAACTTGTGGTAATCTTACCGGTGTTACTTTATGGGCGCCAGTTCAGGACGAGTGTTCTATTGGTACTTTGGCTAATAACATTGATCAAACTTTGTTTCTCGATGAAGTGTATATCAATAGTCTGGAATACAGCTATACAACTGGAGCTAACGCTACAGAGAATTATGGCGCGGAAACAGACAATAAAATGTGGTTACTGAATGATGGTAGGTTTGTCAATTTTGAATCAACAATTTCAGGTTCTATGGCAGATACTGATGTTACTAATGCACTTAATGCTACCCATATAGGTAATGGTTACGTCGAACTTAGTTTAGGGGCAGGTGTAATTGCTGACCTTTCAACAGGTTTAGGTTTTTTGAGAAAAGATAACAATGGAGTTTCAGCCGTCACTCATTATAATATGGTAGCTGGAACCGCTGAAAATGTAGCAGTTGTAGCAGGAGTAGCAGCAGCTGTTGATACTTATGTTTATAATTCTACAGGACATCTAATTTATTTCCCAACAGGGCCTAATGCTCCAGTGCTTGGGGATGTTCTTGCAGTTGTTTACTCAGCTGATGCCTATTCAGCAGCGATGAATAATTACTTTGTACCTCTAACAGAGGAAACTACTAGACCTGATGCCGTAGGCGCATTAAGACAGGGCCAAGTAGAAGTATACATTGTTGATCCAGACTCTAGTGCAGTTGATTATGATAATGCTTGGAGATTAACTGGTGCTACTATCTCTACTGACCTTACTCGTGAACCCCTTGCGGAGCTCGGGCACTTGGGTCCTTATGATAGACCACTTACTCTACCTATTCCAATTACTATGAGTATTGATACTACTGCTGGTGACTTGGAAAACTGGGCCAAGTTTGCAGGAAAACTGGTCGACTATGATGCAACGACTATCCAATCTATAGATCTTACAGATCTTATGACTAAAGATAATCTGACTCTAGTTGTTAAAGTTTTTGAACAAACTGATGAAGAAGCTGGTGGGGCTACTGGTGCAGGACGTAAAGTTCTTACAGGCAGTGATATGATTGGCGACGAATATTTTCTTGACGGTACAATGACAACGTATAGCGCACTCGATCAAGAGTATGCACTTAAAACTATAGTTGTTAAAAACCTTAAGATCACCGATGAGGGTATGACCCTTGACGTTGGTTCTAATGCAACACAGACATTTGGTTTCAAATCCAGTAATGACCTGTACGTAGTTAAAGGTGATATATCTTACGCTAACGTTAATGCTATCATGCGTAATGCTTAATTAGAAAGACAATATATTAAGAAGGGAGGGGGATTTCCCCCCTCCTATTCTTAGGACAAGAATATGACTAAAGGAAGGTAAAGGCTATGGGAGAAAGATTTCAGGACAACAGCCGGAAAAAGCTGGTTCAAGCTATGCGTAAGGAAGTCACTAAAATGATGGAAAAGACATTAGATTTTGCTGACGTAGCTTGTCCTAAAGATAATTTTAAACAACTAAGATCTAAAATATTACGTGTGGGAAATGACTGCATGCGTAATCTTACTAAGGAGTTCGATGGGTACGTAATTGAATACGATAAACTTGGTGAAGAGATCATCGAATTTAGAAATAAAGGATAAGGAGAAACTAAGATGGTAGAAGAAATTTTTGAAGACAGAAGAAGTTTTACAGGCTCTGATGAAGAGACAGAGTACTTTATTGGAACCCCCAGCGCAGAAGATATTCGTGGGGCTGACTGGCAATACAGCAAAGTGTACACTAAATGTTTAACTGAAGGCATCCCCACAAGTGCAGAACTTATGGATATTTTGCGGAGACGTGGGGTAATAGGGGACGACTTTGATAGACGTGCACAAGAATTATCAATCACTCTAAACGAACTCATAACTAGATTAAATGGCACAGAGGTATACAACGACAAAGCTGCTCTAGCGGTAGAAGTTTCTCAAGCCAGAGAAGCTTTATTTCAGTGGAATCAACGTCTTAGTGGTCCTATGAGTAATACTTGTGAGCAAATGGCTGATGACGCAAGACTTGAATACCTCACTGCTTGTATTCTACAAAATAAAGATGCTACTAAAGTTTGGGAAGACTATGATAAATTTTTGGCTTCCACAGATCAAAGTCTAACACTGAAGTCTAGATATGAGGTTATGTTATTCCTACAGGGGTATGAATCTAATTTTCTAGAGAATACACCTGAGGCTAGAGCTATGAAAGAAGTGGAGACTAGTATTCTACAGGAAGCCGCTGCAGCAGTAGAAGCGGAAGCAGCTGAAAAAATTGCAGAAGAAGCAGCGCTTAAAAAGAAAGAGAAACCAAAAACTAAGCCAAAAGCTAAAGCAAAAGCTAAAGCCAAAACTAAGCCGGCTGAAAAAAAATAAGGAACTAATAAAGAATGCTGCTAGAGGATGAGGAAGTTGAAAGACTTATTACAAGAATTTCTACAGGAGTAAGCATTAGTATAATTGGAGATAAACCAATTGTATTTAAATTCCCTAGCAATATGGTTAAATTAGAAGCTGATGTTCTTTATGATAAAGAATACCAAGACGCTATTGATAATGGCCTATTAAATAGATCCTCATTAGAAGAATTAATTGAAAAAAGAAATTTATTCACTAGAGAGGATCAAAAGAAATTGGATGGCTTGAAAACAAAGCTAGAAGGGCAAAGAATTTTACTTGCCAAAACTACAGTTGTAAAAGCCAATCAATCTAGAATTAAGGGAGTTATGGCAAAATTAAAATCTGAGATTTATGAGCTTACTACCCAGAAGACTTCCAAGCTTATGATGTCTGCAGAAGTAAAAGCTAACGAAGAGAAGTCATTATTCCTATGTTGGAGATGTACTTTTAGAGCTGATAAATTATTATGGAAAACTTTTAAAGATTTTAAACACACTACTGATTTAAAATTTAGAGATAAAGTTTTAACTCCATTCCTTATATTTTATTCTGGTTTATCAGCGGATGAGATTAGATTTATTGCTCGTCATAATCTTTGGCGAATTAGGTATGTTAATAGTCAAAAATTATCTGAAGCTTTATTTGGAGTTCCTTCTACAGAATATACAACTGATATGTTAAGTTTAGCATATTGGTCAAACTATTATGATAATATATACCAAATGATGTCGGAAGATAGACCTAGTGATTTAATTATAGAAGATGATGAAGCACTTGATGCTTTCATGAAAGCTTTTTACGAGGAAAGGACCCGCGAGGACGCCGCAAGGCGAAGTAAAAGTAGGTCACCAGGTAAACTATCAGCATTTGATTCCGAAGAAGTTATAGTAACAGCTTCTAATGAATTGTACCAAGATATAGAATATGATACTCCAAGAGAAGCCCAAAAACTTAAAGAGAGAAATGAAATTAAAAAAAGGACAAAGAGGACTGGCTAGGTAATTAAGTAACTACTAAAGGTTTAAAGGGATTTTTTTCTCAAAAATTTAGGGGGGCTATTAACTTGGTTAAAAAATATATATTCGAACATGCTTCAAATGAATCTAAAACATCTAGTAAGAGCGGAGGTTCTAAAGGCGTAGCGGTTGTAGAACTTTCCAAATCCGATCAAGCAAATCAGAAAAAAGTCCATGATGGCTTAAGAGAGATCAAGGAAGTATTAAAAAAACAAACTAAAGACACTTCTAGTAGCGCACTAATGCGCATGCTGGAAAAAGTCATAAAGGCTTCAGGCCAATCTTCTAAGATAAGTTCGGCAGAACTTAAAACACTAGCCACAGCTTTCGCAAATGAACTCTCACGCAAGGGTTTTGGAGGGAGTGGTAGTGCTACAGTTTCCGGCCCACAGGGCAAAGCCTTAGATCCTAATATTATTGCTAAAGCAATAAGTAACCAAATAGCCCCAGCCCTGAAATCAGTTTTCAAATCTTTAGAGACTAAAGATATTAAAATTGATCCTAAATCCCAAGAAGCTCTTCGTAAAGCGATGGAGTCTTCTGTATCTGATATTATCCCTTCAAAATTCTATAAAGTAATAAATGACTTAAATTCTACACTTACCTCTGTGTTGGCGTTAAGTAAGACTAGCTTAAAGGCGTTTAATTCTGCAAAAGGAATGGCCTCTGACAAAGGCGGTCTTGAAGTAAAAGAGATTACTGGTTTTTATACTAATTTAAAAAAAGGAAGTAGCGAACTAAAAACTTTAGTAGGTCATATCAGTTCTCTTGTAAGAGAGGCAGATAAGCTTCCAGCTGAGCTTAGGGCTGCCGCCAAAGGTATGATAGACGCCGCCAGAGAAGCAAAAGATAAAACGGTACGTGGTGCTAGGGCGGTTCGTGAGGGAGCTCAAGTCCCTCAAGCCAAACTTGTTAAAGAGGTTACTAAACTTTTAGCTTCAGAGATAAAAAAACACACAACTGGTTCCACCAATCCAGCCGTCAACAATCTTATAAAAGCCCTTGATACTTTTAGTTCTAGCGCCGATGAGTTGACTAAATTAACTAAAGCACTTGATAATTTTGGAAAATCTATAGGCTCATTACAGTCAGACGGCGGAGTAGACCTAAAAGGCCTTCAAGGTGTATTGGGTAAGTTAGAAAAGACTATTAGTGCTATACCAACAGAAATTAAAGGTGGGGCTGTAAAAAGTGATGAGTGGAAGGATTTCATAGATCAGGCTAATAAAGTTATAAACACTGTAAAAACATTAGTTGTAAAGATTCAATTACCTAAAGATGAAATAGATAGGTTCGTGAAACAGTTACCAGGTGAGTTTGACGTGGTAGCTAATATAGACATTTCTAATGTGCCTAAGGCTATAAAAGAAATAACTAAACCGGTAGGTATACCAGTTAAGACTATCTTTTCTGCAGATGACATACAGAGGCGATTACGTTATGAGCATCCTGAAATTAGTGTAACCCAGCGAATCACAACAGTTCATAAACAAGTCGAGGAATACCAATCTTCTAAGTCAGGTAAAGCCGTTAAAGAAGTTAGTTTACCTAATGCTAAGAGTGAAGCAGTTAAATTTTCTAAGGATCTTAATACTAGTGTAAATAATCTAATAAAAGTCTTAGAAGGGCTAAGTAAAGTTCATGCCACTGCTTACGGGAAACCGGTAGCTCAAGGATCAGCAGGAGATATAGCTAGTGATAGAATATCAGAGTTAATACATAAAATCCAAGACAAGAGAGGTAATACCTCTCAATTAAGGGAGTATGTAGATAAAACTCAAGGCCATGCCCATAAGACAGGAATACTTAGTCAGGCTGCCAGAGATGGGATTAAAGAGGTATATGAGATATTACACTCTACAACTGATGATGTTTTTAATTCAGTTAAAAAATCTTCAGATCAAGCAACAAAGAATCTTGAGAGTGTAAGTAAGGCCTTTGATGCTGTAAATAAATCTTCGAAACAAATGGCAGACACCGCTAAAAATAATTTAGCTCAAACCCAACCATCTACAATACCTAGTAGTAGGCATGGAGCAACGTCAGTTAACACTGCCAGACAGGCACCTGCTTCTACTCAAAAGGAAGTATATAAATACTTTGAAGGTAATATCACACCTGGCAAGACAGCAAATATTGATGCAGGTAAGAAGTTAAATCTTGGAGAGGATTCTAGGAAGATAGTTCAAGAGCATGTAAGCGGTTTAGCAAATTCGTTGTTAGACTTACAGTCGTATATGGTATCAACCCTTGAGAAAGAATTTGCTAAAGTACGTAAGGAAAGCAACTCTGGTAAAGATTGGAGGATAGTAGGTAAAACTGATACTGGCTCTATATCCGATTATTTTAAACTCACTGAAGGGTATAATCAAAAAACTTCAGGCAACGAGTATAGTTTTAAAATTGCGGATGTAAAAAATCTTAAGAGGGTTACTGGTAGTAAGACTAATGACCCCACAGCATTGATTAGTAAATTTAAAGAAGGGGTGTTTAAAGAGTTATTAGCTAAGAATGAAGCTACTATAGCAGAGTCAATTGGTAGATGGATGAAAAGGTTCTCAGAATCAGATATTTCTAGTTGGAAAGGGTTAGACTCTAGTACAGCAAGGCAATTAGCCGATATCAAATCTACCCATGATAAGGGACAAGGGACCGCACCATCCAAGAGGATGGTAGAGGCTATAAAGGGGTTAGGGGCTACAGACCCATCCGCCTTAAATAGAATATTTGAAAAGACAATTAGTGACATTGAAGCCACTCGTAGATTAGGCGAGAGAAAGTATGGCAGCTCAGTTCTAGTTAAGAAAATAGCTATACCAGCAGCTAAATTATCTGCAACTGGAGCGGCTACTATTGACACAGCTACTGGTAGTAAACGTATCATTCCTAAATTTGCAACGTATAAAACCGGCTTTGAGAAGGTCTTCGAATCACTACAGAAAACTAAAACTTTTGATGTAGAGCAGGATTATCAAGGTAAAGTTAGGAAATTGGGAATCAGGCCTTCCGGCACCCAGTTTGAGGAAGCAAATAAAGTAGCTAAAGCAATGTTGATAGACCTAAGTAGGGTCAAGGATATTGTAAATGCTACAGGACAGACTACAGTGGATTCAGGCGCTGTTAGGGCTGATCTTGCTAAGCAACTAGAAACCTCCGTCGTATTAAAGGCAGGAAAATTAGAAAAATCAAAACACGTGACATCGGCTTCCGATGTATTAGCAAAAATAGACAAGAGTATTTATGCTGAGTTTGCTTCGGGCACAAAAACAATGGAAGAATTCATAGCTGCTACTTCTAAGGCCGGAGTATCTGCTTATGATCTAGTTAAAGGTATGGAGAGTATAGACTTTCAAAATATATACCAAATTTTTCAGAAGATACTTGAGGGAACTGACTCTGTTAGTTCACCTCTTAAAGCTGTAGGAAAGAATCCAGATTTTTCTAAGAGTGTGAGGGATTTGGAATCTTATATTGGTAAAATGGTGGGCACCATACCTATAGCGGACCCATCTCGCCCAAGACGGGCGTCTCATCAAGAAAAAGTAATTAATCTTATGAGTATGACCTCCCCTATTTACAGTCAAAAAGGTAAGGTAGGTACACAAGGATTGACCGCAGAAGGCCAGAAACAGTTCCTTAGAGATTTGAACTTATCTTTGCGGGAGTTTGTCAGGGATACAGCTATATTAAAAGATGCTGGTATGGGGCAGGGTAGATTACCCGCAGATGTTAGGACTCTATCTAGTTTGGGAGTACCTGAATCTCAAGCTGGAACTATATCAGAATATAGAAAAGACGGTAGAAATGAAAATACGAAATATCTGGCTGCTCTTAATGCTACGACTGTTAAAATGTATTCTGATTCACTTTCAGAGATGGCTCCGTTTGGAGCACAATTTCAACAACTAGGTAGGAATATTTCCAACACTACTAATGCTATGGCATATAGACCTGGTGGAGGAGGGGTAGGGACAGACTTCCCAAGTTTACGTTCTGAGAGAGAAACTAAGTTGATCTCTGGCGGAAGGTACGGCGACAAAGGTTACGGTTTTAATGTTATAGCAGAGTTAAGAAACACCGCCTCTACTTTTGAAGATCAGATAGTAATATCAGGGAAGCTTGCTGATGTATTAACTTCTGTAACTAAGACTATAGTTCAACCAGATAAATTAGGTAGATTGAATTTAGTTGGTTCAGATGGCCAAGTGTCCTCATCACAGGAAGGTAGGGTAGGAGATATTAAACCTGATCAACAGTTAATAGGTGCTATTGAAACCGCCAATAAAGTATTTCAGGATGTTCTAGGAGTTAAACAAGAGTACAGAGGTAGAGCTGATAACGCACTTATCAAAGAGGTAACGAGTGCTTTAACTACCGTTAGAGGTAAAGATGTGCAAGTCCAGTCAGCCAAAATAGCTGAAACTTTTTTTAACCACTACGGTAGAAAGTTTACTACTAGGTATGGGTCCAAGGGTGTTTCTATAACAGCTCCTGGCGGTACAGGTGAATTAACAGGTAAGCAGTTAAAAGATTTATATGCGGATAAGAAAGTAAAAGTTTTAAGTAAGTCTGAAAGAGCTACTGCTGGATTAGGGACTGTAGCTTTACCTAAAAGTATGGGACAATTAGTGCAGGAAATATATAAGGAGTATGCTAAAGAATTAGGACTATCTAACGCGGATCTGGATGAGTCTCGTAAAGCGCTTATTAATAGTGGTAATAAATTCATGCTTAGTATGTTCACTGATTCATCCTTAGGGGTAGTTCCTGAAGGCAAAGACGTAAAAGCACAACAGACTTTATTTACTAAAACAAAAAAAGCTTTAGCTAAGTTAGATTTTGATTTAGCTAAAGATATTAGCGGTATAGAGGGCTTAATTGAAGTTTATAAAGGAATGGATGGCTCTAAATTATATGAAGAAAAGCCTATAGATATTCGTATTAGTTCTCATGGTATTGCTAAGCGTGGACTTCAGGCTGAGAATCTAGAAGCTATAATGAATAATGTCATAGATGCTGGAGTTGCAGGTTCTACATCTTTAAAAACTAAATTTGACCCAAGTACTTATAAAAGATTATTGGGTACAGAAGAAGACACTACTGGTAAATTTCCAAGTCTTAGTGAGATTAGTAAGGCTTTAGGTTTTGAGAGTCAAGGTAATCCTAAAAAAAGAGGTCTCTTAGTCAAGGACATGATGAAACTACTTAAATCTAGAAATGTCCCGGGCACTGAGGATAAGTTACTAGCACAAGCCGGAAAACTAGCTGATTTGGAGATTGGATCTAGTTTCTATAGTGATATGCGAGATGAGTTTGGAAAGAGCAGGAAGAGCCTAATAGGGCCCAAATTCGTTGAAGTAATCGAAGACCCTAATGCAAATCCAGCATGGAGCGAAACTGATATAAAGAAACAGGTAGCCGGCCAGAAGATAAATATACCTGCCTTCGGCGCTTATGCTACTGTATTTGGCGAGCAATCCCAATTCATTAAACAGATGACCTCATCTATTCCTTTAGACTCTAAGAAGCACTGGGAGTACTTAAAAGCTCTACAGGTATTAAATGATGACAGTTCAGAGATGGCAACGCAGTTGTTATCCTCTGCTCAAGAGGTAGACGTAAGTAGTTTAAGAACCTTTACAAAATCTACTGGAAAATTTGTATCTAGAGCATCAATGTCTAATATAACTGAGATGCCTGAAGAAGATCAAGAGAGGGTTTTAAATGATACTATATTGGATATTGCAAAATTTCCTGGAGCAATGAATTTAAAAATACCTAGTACTAAAGATCCTTCTAAACGTGAATCTTTTTATGTACCAGGTGCATTAGCTCGTACTACTTACCCTGAACCTTCTTTGGCAGGAGAACGCGGCCTAGATATGACGGCTCGTAGATTACAGGCAGTCGTAAACGCGGCAAAGAACGTAGACGAAGTAGCCGGCCAGTCAGATGAGTCAGGTAGTAAAAAGTTATGGAATACTGTAGGTAGAATTAAGAAGAGATTAGCTGGTTATAGAGGGAGAGTTAAAGGGATAGTTGGGGAGTCTCCAGGTACTAAACAATTAACTTCTGGTGAGGTAGGTGAACTTGAAGGTATTTTAAGCACACTATTAGTTACATTAGATCAATCATCTGCCGATGAGAGAATGCTTTATAAGAATCAGCAGCATTTAAAGGGTGGTACTAGAGGTGATGTTATCAGAGCGTTTAAAGATAATAAATCTGGTGAAGGCAAATCACAGGCCCAAGTTTACCAAACTACTATAGATCAGGCTGTGGACCAACTTATAGGCCCGCAAGGAAGCCCCGACCCTAAAAATCCTCAGTGGGCCAGTAGGTATGACAAGCAGGCTAATGTATTAGGAGGTAAGGCTTATAACGCTGGTCTAGCATCAGTAGAGCAGTTCGCCAAAAGCTTGAATGTACAACCATCTGATTCTGAAGATGACTTAAAGAAAGCCCTTCAATCATTAGAAAGAGCGAAAATTGAATACTATAATACCTTGGCTACTTCTGCTTTAGGTAAGACAGGTTCAGTACAAGAATTTCTATTTAATAGAAAAATGCCAGCAGTAATGGGCAAAGCCATAAATGCTACAGTGGATAAAACAGAGGATCTAGATAATTTTAGTAAAGAACTGCTTTCAATCAGCTCGTCTGCTGGAGGTATAGGGGTAGATTTAAGTGCTTTAGAGGAAGCCTCTGAAAATATAAAAAAAATAAAAATAGAGCATGCTGAAAATGTGGAGAGTGCGCGTTCTAAAGGGATGCCTGTATTAACTCAACATCAAGTTGGTATCCCTGAAAGTTACGCATCTAAGCTACCTACTAACTTTGCTAGAAGGTATGAGGTAGATGGAGGAACCGTACAAGAATTAAAAAAACCTATTTTTGAAAAATCTAATTTAGCTAAAATGTTGGATTATAGAGAAGAGATACAAGGAGCCCTTGATAATGTAGCCCCCGGTATGCGCTCTAAGATGGAAGCCTATTTGGAATCAGAGCTTTCTCCTTATTTAGAAAGTATGCGTTTCCCTGTCACAGGTGTAGCGTCTATTCAGCCATATGAAGCCAAGCTATTAAAACAAGGAGAAGGTCGTCAAATGACCAAACATACTTTAATGGCCCCAGGTATGCCAGAGATAGATATGGGTAAGTTTGATGCAGCTAAAAAACAAGTTGACTCAGTAATTGACGAACTAACCGAACAAAGAAAACTAGAGTATAAAGAAGAGTCCCCTGATCTGGAAAGAATAAATCAGTTAACTGCTACTATAGCCGCACTAGATAAGGCTATCTCTGATGTAATTCCTAAGTTTATAGCAGTCCAACAGAATCTAGATTTTGACGGTGATCAGATACAATTACACGCCGCTAAGACAGCTCTAGCGAGGCAAGAAATTTCACAACACTTTAAAACTATAACTGATTATGATAAGCAGGGAGGCACTACTGCTCAAGCTTTAAGAGACCAATCCACCTATAAAGCTTTAATACCATCTACAGAGAAATATACTTTAGCAGAACAGCAGATAGCCTTTTCAAAGAAGTTCCCAGAAAAAGAAGGGTTCGGTTTTATGACTAAACCTTTCCTTACTGAGGGGCTAGATTATTTAAAACCTCAAGAACAACTAGATATTTTAAGTACTTTTCCTGGAGCTGGTGGAACAGAGAATACCCCATTAACTGTTTTAAATAATCTATTACCAGAGCTTTTTAGAAATGAAAAACATATGGCTAAAATTGCCATGACATTGCAGGCAGTAAAACCGGAAGCCGGTAAAGATACCGCATCCAGTCAAGCGCTATTAAACGCATTAGCAAAAATGAAGCCGGTAGAAGACCAACCCAGTAGTGGTAGAGAAAAGGCCGTATTTGAAGAAGGTATAAAGACTAAGTTATATGATACTAAAATGACTAATGCTATTAATGCCAACTTTTTTAAACTTAATACCGGACAAGACACTGAAGCTCTGAATAGGCAGTTGAAGTTATTTGAAAGAAACTTAGGGTACGGTGGCGGAGTTATACGACAGGGTGCTCAATATGAGCCTACTGCTAATTTAGCAAGTCGTTTTCCCCTAGACCTTAAATCCATGGGCAACACAATGGGGGAAGAACTACATACCATGATGAATGAGTTTTTACGTGTAGGGGTACAGAAAGGGCTGGATGTAAAACATGCTGGAGAGACCCCAATTGCTACTGAAATGGCAAATCTAATATCTAAAGGGTCCCCAGGCGTTTCAAGCTTAATAGAAAAGATAAATGCCGGAGAAGGCTCATACGGCGACCTTACTGATTTTGCAGAGGCAAATAAGAAATCCTTAGGGCGTAGATTAGGTGGTATGTCTACCGAAGATTTGTATCTTGATGCAGCCAGTATTGCTGGAGGTAGAGGTGAGTCTACTACTAAACTAGATCCAGGTAATAGAGAAGAGCTTAAAGAATACATCACTAAATCTATAGGATTTGAGGGCTTTCTTCACGAGCTGAGTAATCAAGTAATTGAAGCGGCGCATGAAGGGCTTATGAAGTCAGTTAGTGCTTGGTCCGATACCAAAAAACAAAAAGAATTTAAAGGTAGTTCAGCAGAAGACTATGTAAAGGCTTCTATTAGAAAACAACTTAAGGGTGACGGTATTAATATATTGGATTCAGCGGAAAGTCCTCTAATGCCTTTATATAAAATGAGGACCTCTGGCGCATCAGGCTATCAACAACGTGGTCTATATCAGGATAAATATGGTGACGTAGAGGCTCCTGAACTCGAAGGAATCTTCCAAGGCAAAGAGGCTGATGCTTATGCCGCTAAGTATAAGGAAGCTAAAGCAGTAGCTAAAAATATACAGGATGCTCTTATAGACTTTAGTTCTAATAAAGGTGGTAATAAGAAAGGCAGTTATTCAATGCTACTTGAAAGCAGTATAGAGAATATCTACGCTGATCAGAAAGAGATTATGAAGTTAGTACAGGAAATGACACTTGAGAAAGATAGAACTTCTTCAAGTGTAATGGATAGATTAAGTGGTGACGCACCTATGCATGGTTTTGCCAGGGAAGCTCTAGGTAAGAAGAACAGTAAAACTCAGAAAGAATTTCTAGAGAAATATAGTAGAATTGTAGGAGTTCCTAGCCTAGGTCAAGAATCCACAGCACTTCTGAAACAAGAGTATCTTCCTCAGGCAGCTTTCCTAGCTAATGCAGAGAAGGGGCCAGCACCACTTCAAGGTGAAACTACAGACGGAGCATATCAAGATATATTAGATGCCCATGATAAAGCTGTAGATAAGTTAAAAGAACAATATCTAGCGGATGCTATAGTAATAGCTCAAACAGATAATATATTAAAAGCAGCCAAAACTAAAACAGGAGAAGCAACCTTTTTAACGCAACTACTCCCCACCTCTAAAGGTGATTATGCTAGTAAATCTTATGATGATCGTAGACAACGTATATCTCAAATCGCAAAGGAGAAAGTCCAAAGAGCTAATTTTGAACAACTCACTCATCCAAGAGGCTTAGAGAGAGATGCTTTTGGCAGATCAATGCCAAGTGGAGGAGGTCCAGGAGGTCCAGGAGCACTGAGCGTAGGTGGTACAGGGCCAATTGTGGACGTAAATATTGCTAGTGTTGCTGAAGGTGTAGGCGTCTTCCTAGGAAGGGCAGCCGGAATGGCCAAGACTACTGAGGATACTAGTCCTAGATTTACAATTTCTGAAGAATTAGAAAAAAAATTAGTAAGGGCTGAGGAGATAGTAGATGAGATTACCGGTGGTTTAAATAAGGCTACAGGTGATAGTTTTGCTAATAAATATAGAGCCAGTGGGTTAAAGGGAGGTCAAGGGCTAGACCAAATAAATGAAATTAAAAAACAGATGCAGGGCATCAAAGCGGGTAGGAAAGCCCGAGATATTCTAGATTCATCATCTTTACTAGGTACAGGCATTCATGCTAAACTAGAAGATAGTTATAAGAAGGAGTATATAACAGAGAGACCAGTCAGGTACGACTCAGTAGCTGGAGAAATCTCTGGCACAGTAGATGCAATTAAATATGATGATAATGAGATTGCTACTCATATAGTAGATATTAAAACTACAAGTCAAAAGAACTACGACGATTTAAAACAAGCTGTAGCTAGATTCCAAGAAAAAACTGGTAAAGAAACTCCTACACTAGATGAGATAAAAGACTATGTAGGTAAGAATCTAAAAGATAGTAAATTAGGTGATGTAGCCTCTCAGCTGAATCTATATCTTGCTGCCACCAGTGAGGATGCTAAAGCATCCGCTCATTTCTATAGTAGAACTAACCCTGATCAAGAACCTATTAAGCTAGACCAGTTTTTTGATAAAGAGCGGCTAGATAATGATGTTGCTGCGGTAGGTCAAGCTAGAAGGGAGATTAAGTTGGAAGGCGGATCATTCGCTAAAACAGCTTCTTATACTGAAGCCGAAGAGATAGAAGTTTTACTGAAAAAGAAAGAAGTGGCCGAAGCAACTATAGCTGAATTAATAGCTACCAGTACAGAGTATTATACACTAGTAACAAAGCAGGGTCTCCGTGCAAGAAAGAATCTACCTTCAACAGGCGGCCTATCTGATAAAAGTTTAAATATGATAGGTACACGTGCTAGAGAATTTCAAGCACAGTCTGTTAAATTTGATGATATGGTTACAGCGAATCCTATAGCTGAAGGTCGAGAGACTTATAAAGTGCATCAGAACCTTAATGTGCTGCATGAGCGTGCTAAATATTTTCAACAAAAAGAGGGTTATGAAACGTCTGGTCCCCGGTTTGATAAAATGCACCCCCAGATCCAAGAAAGAGTAACGGAGCACGGCGAGAAGGGCCCAGGGGGCGCAGCCTTTAGTGCCCTAGTGACTGAGCTTAAAGATACTGGTAAAATTGAGGGCGGAGAGATTAATGCAGCATGGAAGGCATACAGATTAGCTGTGGGGGATTACTTTGTTAAAAAGATGGCTGCTGCAAGAAAGGAATTAGATAATACAGACCCAGGGGCTGATAATATAGTAAATGTTTTCGGTGCCTACCAGAAGTCTGTTCAAGCTTTTCAGGATTTTGCTAAGCATGGTCTAGGCAAACCTACAGATATTTATACTTATAATAAACAGTACTTACATGCAGAATCTGCAAGAGGGGCCGGAATTTATATGGATTCAGCTGCCCTTCAAAAAAAAGCATCTCAGCCTCTAGGAGAAGACCCCACATTACGTAATATCTTCCAAAATATGACTAATCTAGAGGGCGACTCGGTACCAATTCCTAGAGATTCTGTTAGGGCAGCATTGGAAGATTTAATGGATATGGATAGATCATTGATTAATCTTTATACAAATGCAGAAAAAGTAGCCCATATGGGCAAAGATATAAATCTAGGATGGAATTTTGATAAAGTAAAAGGCGGATTATCTAGATTAAGAGCAGCCCTAGACTTACAACTGAAACAACCAGTAGGTGAGCTTTATAATGAAGATCAGATAACCTATCTTAGAACAGTTTTAAAGGAATTAAAAGGACTGGAGACTATTTATATCAGCCTAGATCTGGATACAGACTCTTTTAAGAATCCCACAGGTGAATATAAATTCCCGACTTTAGTTCCTGTACCGAAACAATTATCTAGAGACCAGCAGTCTGCCATGCATTACCAGAATATTGAAAAAATTAAAGGTCATTATAGAACACCAGAGGCAGAAGGTGGGGCCAGGGAAGGGGATTCCTTTGTTTATAATGCTAAGACTTTCGGGCCTAGCGGTAAACAGATGGATAACCAGAGATTTGTAATTTCTAAATACGGTGAAGCAATAAATAGTGCAGGGAAGTCTGTTCCAATTCTGAAAAGTAGGCTAGATAACTTAAATAAATCCTTAGTGGACGGTAACAGAACTTTCAGTGTTGCTATAGAGAGAGTAGTTAAATGGGGCGCAGCCGCCACACTAGTTTATGGTGGACTAAGTTATATTAAAGATGCTGTTAAACACATGTCTGATGTTGAGACTGCTATGGCTAGATTACAGATGGTGATGAATCCATTAACTACTGATTTCGACTCTCTACAAAAAGCAGCTTTAGGTTTTGCTAAGCAGTATGGTGTGGAGACTACGGATGTTTTAGGTAGTATGAAGGTATTTGCACAGCAAGGTTTGAGCCAAGGGGAAGTAGAAGAGAGGACCCAAACTTCTACATTAGCAGCTAATGTTACAACTTTGAGTGCTGTAGACGCTACTGAAGCCTTAACTGCAGCTATGAAGGTATTTAGAGCCGAGGGTGAGAGTTCTATGAGGTTCTTAGATTCTTGGAGTCAAGTAGAGGCAAGGGCAGCTATTACAGCCGGCGATTTAGCCGATGCCATAAAAAAATCAGCTTCTGCTGGTAGGAATGCCGGGTTCACTTTTGATGAGTTGAATGGTATGGTAGCTGCTATAGGGTCTACTACACGTCAAACAGGTAAAGAGGTAGGTACTTCTTTAAGATTTATCTTCAGACGAATTTCAGCGGATAAAGGACCTAAAGCTCTAAAAGGTGTAGGAGTAGCAACTACTACACCGAAAGGCACACTCAGACCTGGTTATAAGGTACTTGAGGATTTGGCAGGTAAGTGGGAAGAGTTAGAACAAGCTCAAAAACTAAGTATAGCCCAGGCTATTGGTGGTACTCGTCAGTACAACCAGGTATTAGTATTGATGGATAACTGGGACCAAGTAGTGAAAAGCACAACCGATAGTATGAATGCTAAAGGTTCAGCTGAAAGAAGAAACCTTAAGTTGATGAAAACTTATTCTAAGCAATTAGAACAAACTAAAGCAGTCTTTTCTGCGTTAAAAGTAGAAGTAGGTAAAGTAGTTCTTCCTAGTTTTAAAGCAGGTCTAACCGGTATAAGAGGATTGGTAGAAGCGGTGAATAATGTCCCCGCATCTTTTAAATTAGCTGGAGCCGGGATGGTGTTATTTGTGGGATATATAACTAAAGGGGCTGAGGCCCTTAATACCATAATGAGCCTAGTAGATAGAACTAAACTTTCTTTTTCAGCCCTAAAAGATGATTTTTCTAAAGGGATAGATAAAGGGATGTTTGAGGTCTTTGGTAAAGGTACTCCAGAGCTAGATTCAGATTTATTTGGTCTTTCTAAGTTAAGTGATACTGGTACTGTAAATATTGATGATATGGAAAGCTCTTTAGGTAAGTTAGCTTTCGGGGCTTTATCAGCAGGTCAAGCCTTCAATAAATTCGCAGGCATAGTAGGCTCTGACTCTGCGTCTGCAGTTTCTGCAGTCGGTAAATACGTGACAGCCTTTGGCGCTCTAGTAGAAAAAACAGGCACCGGTATATCTTTAATACCAGGGATACCTGGTCCAGTAGACGAAGCTGTAGGGGTAGCAACAAGCTTTACAGGCAAAGCAATAAAAGGTACTGGCGGAGCTTTTGATTTTGTAGGTGATAAGGTGGGTAAAGGGGCCCAGTCCTGGATGGAGGGCTTTGCTTCACAGAATACATCTGCAATGAAATCAATGGCCCCACTTTTAGGTACATTAGGGGGGATAGCTTTATTAGCCCCAACAATAATAGACGCATTCAAAAACTTAACTCAATCTGCAACAGACTATAAAGATGAGCAGTTAAATAGGTTGGAGGTAGATGCTAAGGAGATTGATTCTCTACAGGGATTAATTACTTCATATAAAAATTTACAAGATCAGAAAGAGAAGATAACTAGATTATCAGACCCAAAGGTTCAGGCTAAGGGTATAAAACGTGGCGAATATAAAAGCCCTATCTTGGAAAAGATTGACGCTTTAAAGGCTACTAGAACATTTGATTCTAACTTAGGCGCTATGGACCCTAGCATGATAGCAGGTTTCGATGAGTTTGGCCGTGTAATATTAAGTAATACAGCTAATCTAACAGGATATCTAGAGGAATTAAAAAGAGCCAAGACTGTCACACTAGCCTTATCTAAACTTAAAATAGCAGCCCGTTTTACAGACGATCTTACTGAGACGGGGGGCAATCAAGAATGGAAGCAGCAGGTTAAATCACTTGCAGCCGAATTCCCATTAATTGGTGAAATGTTGGCTAAGAATATCACTGTAGGGCCTAAGAAAGCACTAGAAGTTATAAGAGAAGAGCTAGATCAACTTTTAGCGGCTAAAGCAGAAGCCCCTATGTCTACGGCATTTGATTCAGACATAGAGAGATCATTAACAGCACATGCTAAAGTATTAAAAACTTTCAGTGCTACATATGCAGAACTAGGTAAAACCTTAAGTAGTATAAGTACTGAAGGTGCTACTGTAACTGATATCGCGGATCTATATAAATCACCAGACGCATTGAAGACGTTTGATCTTCAGGCCGCATATGAAGATAAATACCAGATTGCTGAAGTAAGGGGAACTGTTAGTGGTAGAGACATCGCAGCATCTAAAGTATTAAGAACTCAATCAAGTGGACTGGGTTCTTATATAGAAGCGTCTAGTGTTCTTACTGAAGCTAATTTATTTTCGGCAGGACGATTACCTAGGAAACCCAAGAAAGATGGCACTATAGGTGCATCAGATAATGACCTTGTTACACTTAATAAAAACTTTGCAGAGAAATATGGTATTGCTACAGGCCAAGCTACTTTGAAAATAGGTAAAGACCATAAGTTATTCTTAGAATTTATAGACGCACTCACAACAACCCCGACTACTAAAGAGTTTTCACAAGCAGAAATTGAAGCAGCAGCAAGAGCTTTTTTCCCTGTTGATGAGATATTACAAAAGGCCCAAATAAGTGTAACTAAGCTTAATACTTTTGTAGCTGGAGCGTCAGCAGGTATATTAGGGGTATCTGAAAAAAAATTAAATACACGTCAGTTTGATTTAGGTGAACGCTTCTACGATCAAATTCCTACTAATGTATTATTACAGACTGAAAAAGGTTACAATACAAAAACAGGTACTTTTGGAAAACAGGACTATAAAGAAGATTATAGTTCAGACTTTATTGATAAGTATTATGATCCCCTACAAAAGTATAACACAGCCAAATCTGCCTTAGGGGGAGACAACGCCTCATTGGACGCCTCAGTATTAGGAGGTCTGGCCGAACAACTTCGAGGCCTACAAGATATTTTAAAAAACAATTCAATAGCTTTTCAATATAGAGCAGCAATAGAGGATTTAAATAAAGCACTGTATGAGGGGGCTAGAGCCACAAGGAAAAGTATACTTGTAGAACAAGAAAGGCAAAAAGTTGATAAACATACTGCTGGGTTTATGCGCGGTAAAACTAAAGGCGTGGCTTCTATTGATCAGGGGGTTACTAACTATAAAGATTTAAATGATCAGCAAAGAGCCTCGTTAATGTTTAAAGATTATGATGCCCTAGCAAAGAAAATTCTTGTACAAGAGACTAGTATTGAAGGCTTAATAGGCCAGTCTAAGTCAGTTGCAAGCACCTATGCGGATATCCAAGAGATAGGTAAAGCTCCTGAAGGTTTTGATGCAATAATGACTAGGGGCCGTAATGTTGAGTTAATGAGTATTATGGATAAAGTAGATAACGATAAGGGGGCTGCTCAAATTTCAATGAGAGTTTCGGAACTGAAGTCTCCTTTAGAGGGTATTTTAGCGAACACCGACATAATGGCCGCCAATACCTATGGAAGACCAGGGGATATTAAAAGAGCTGCAGCTACTGCAGAAGAGAACTTAGTTATAGCCGAACAAAGGAAGCTTGCAGGTAAAGGCCCATTGGATAATACTGTTGACAATAAAACTGATCCAGTGAAAACATTCAAAAGTCTTCAGAAACTAATGACCATCAGAGACGCCGCCGCAAAGGAAGGAGATACTGTTACTGTACGTGCACTGGACAATACACTTGCTGATTCTTATGGTAGGGCTTTGAAAGTATATGGTATGAAGGATTTTGCTAGGTTAACTAAACTAGTTGCTCCTACCAAGTTTTTTTCTTCCAATAACAAGGAATTAGTGGCATCAAGGGCATCCGCTTTAGCACAAAAAGGTATAGGTACAACTCCAGACAGAATGATGCAATCTATAGAGTCTGCTAAGATGGCAAAAGCCGCCCTAAGGACTCAGAGCTTTATTGATAAGTTAACTGCCTTTAAAGCCCCTGAGAAAGAGATCGAGCGTGCAAAGAATAGGCAGTGGTATGTACCTTCTAAAGAAGTAAGGGACTATGAAAAAGCCTACGCAACAGATCCCAGTAAACCACTAATAAATCCTAAAATATTTGAGAAGGCTCTAATCGCTGGAGCAATACTTCCTGCTTTTCAGGGGAAATCTTTGGGTGAGAAGAGAACTACTATAGAAGATCAAATAAACAGGTTACAGAAACAAAAAGATAATTACCCTAAGGAAGGTAAAGAGGCTGAAAAGCTAGGGATTGATAAAAAAATAGAAGGCTATCAAAAGATATTAACGGATGATTTAGATCCTCAACAATTTGTAACTTCCACTTTACAAGGGCTATCAACAACAGCACTTGCTGCATACGAAGGGGTGGGAATATTCGGAGGCTCCCAGTCTGATAAAGAAAATATGGCTGCCGTAGGTGCAGGTCTTTTTGTTATAATGAAATCACTAGAGTCTAGAATAGGTAAAGACAATATGCCACAATATTTCAAGGACTTTTCTAAAGAAGCAGTGGATAAGATTAAGATCGCGGTTGAAACAGGAGATTACTCTGATATGGCCAATGATCTAGGTAAAAAAACCAAAAAGTTTTTAAAGGGTTTTAATAAGTCCATGGAAGCTCAAACCGAAAAGGCGGAAGACGCAGGCATTGACCCTGAGAAAGACATTAGAGAACGTCGTAAAAGACTAAAAAAGTTAAATGCTACCCTGGATCTGGAGAGTACTACTAAGTCTCTTAATGAGGTCACTGATGTAGGGAGCAACAATTTGTTGAGAGGGTTAGAAGCCATAGCAGTTGTAATGACTGCGCAAGCAGTTGGGGGCTGGAAATCTAAAAAAGGGGAAACAGCAGCCAGAGTCAAGGATGGTGTAAACGTAGCTAAACAACAAGGTCTAGCTTCTTTAGCTTACTCTGAAAAGAATGCTGCAGCCGTAGATGCCTACATAGGAAAGCTTGTACTGACCCAAAAGGAGTTGGCAGAGAAGAAAGGTCCTGATGGCGGAGCAATTAATATAGTTATGGATGTTATGGAGGACTTTAAAACTAGTTTAACATTGGCTGCTGCCGAAGGTAAAACACTTGAGGAAGCAATGTCAGGGCTTCAAGATAAAATAGGTGACACTAAAGTTTTTACCGGTATTTACACAGATGTGGCTAAATTAATAGGAGCTATGGAGAACTTTAGAGCAGAACTTCAAAAATCATTTACAACTTTTGATGATAAACGTTTATTAGATCCTACACGTTCTTTAAAGGGAGAGTTATTGGGTTTTGGGGGCGAGACAACTCTTCCAATAGGTAGACGTGACATGTCGACTCAACAAAGAGCTTACGCAGGTGGGTCAGACTCCTTAAGGTCATCCTTTGCAGTAATGTCTAAAGGGATTTTGATACAAGAGGCCCAAATAAAAACTTTAGGTTTTGTTAGATCTCAGATAGCTGACACTGAACAAAATATAGATTTTGGTACCAAATATGGAACATCTGATTCACAATTAGAAGCTTGGGAGATGCACTTAAAGGGGCTTGAAGGCACTCTGGCTAACTTACAAAACGTGACTACTTTAACTAGCCAACAGTTGCAGGCGTTGGGTACTTCTATGCGAGGGGCTATTAAGTACTCAGAGGCTATCAACAAATTAAATGATGCTTTGGCAGATGTTTCTGTGGAGCACGCTGTAACTGGTATAACAGGATTAAAAACTTATTTTGATTCTTTTGAGGTGTTGCTAGGTGGCTCAGATCCGTTAGCCGCCCAACCTGTTTCACCAGAACAAGAAAGAATGGGAGCTAAGGTAGGAGTAAGATTAGTTTCTGGTGAATCAACCTCTATGGATATAGAACGTGCCCAGTTACTCACAGAGATAAAGAATGCCACAGACTCTAAATCTAGAACTGCTGCTAGTATAAAACTAGGAGATCTTGATGAGAAGTATAGAAGGTTAGGTATTGATAAAGAACAACAAGTCGAGAACCAGCGGCTTGGTTCTACTATGAAGCCTTATGAGGATTTTTACCGTAATATGGAAGGGTTGTTAGGAAGTAATGAATTAAATGATAAACAATATGGAGAAATTAGTGGCGTTAAAAATGAATTTAAAGAAGCCATGAAAAGAGCTACGGAAAAAATACCTATAGATGAGGCAATAGCTCAGCTGGAAGGGCAAAAAGACAACTTAGGGGCTAATCAATTCAAGGAAGCCATGAAAGAATTAGTGGCAATGAAAGCAACAGGGACTACACAAGTATATAGAGGTATGGATAGAACCAAAGACTGGCAAGGTATTATGAGTAGAGTCATGGCAGGTTATGATAAAGAAATAGATGCATACAAGGCTGCAACCGGTACTACTGATTTAGATACTTCTTTAGAAAACATGGTAACTAACCCACTAGTAAATGTTATTGGGATGTCTAATCTACTTCTAGCTGAATTAGTGACACACTTTGTAGACAAAAAAACTGCGGCAGACATACTCAATGGGCCTCAAAAAAAAGAGTTAGAACCAGATTACTTATTTTCTTCAATAGTCCCTGATAAAAAAGTTGTATTAGCAGAAGCACAAGATTTTCTGAAAGGCATTAGTATTAATCCTGCGGACAATTTAAAAACACAGCCATATGATTTCAATAACGACAATATTGATCCAAATAGAGGCCGCCCTACATTGTTTGGTAGACCTGTAGGTCCAATAAGTAAAGATGCGCTTGGGTTGCCTCCAATACAAGATAAGGTAGTACCTCCACCTCCAACAGAGGTCGAATTAGCTGCTAAAAAGCATCCTAGGTTTAAGGAAATGGAGACTTACGTGAAAAATATAAGCCTTGATCCTATAGCTAATTTAAAAACAGAGCCATTTGGCCCTAATTCTGAGCAAGACAATTCACAAATTGTAGCTGTAAATGAACTTCAGTTAGTAACTCTAAAAAAAATAGCTACCAGTCTTAGCAGTAATGGTTCTGGTGATTCCACTGAACCTACTACTAAAGCCGCAGGCGGAAGAATCTTTGGAGAAGGTGGTCCAAGAGAAGATAAGGTACCCGCTTATTTAAGTCCAGGAGAGTTTGTAATAAGAGCAGCTGCTGCACAACGGCTTGGTTATGAGAATCTAGATGTAATGAATAAGAAAGGGCAGGTCCCTGTGGCTTTTGAGAGTGGGGGCTCCTTAAACCAGAGGCACATAACACAAGCACATCAGTATTTTGTAGATCCTGATGCGGTACTGCCCCCAGAGTTTAATCCAGAGTCAGAGCTATATAATAAAGGAATAACAGGTAAATATATTGATTTACGGAAGTCAATGCTTTCTGAAGAACAGCGGGAAGCTGTTGCAGGTATCTCCACATTAAAGGGATTATATAATACTTTTTCTGATATGGCTGGTAATGATGAGGATAAATTAAATTCTTTATTTCCTGAAGATATAATGCCTGTAATGGAGCGTTTCGAAGAGAACAAAAAAGCCCAAGAAGAGAAAGGTATATTGGGTTGGATGAAAGGAAAATTAAAAACCAAAAATAAGGCAACAGCAGGTGCAAGGGCAGTTACAGGCCTTGATAAGGCCGAGTTATTAAAAGAAATAAGTACCTATGCTGACGGTGGCCGAACCATTAGTACTGTTACTGGTAAACCTATACCCACAGCAGAGGAAACAGAAGAGGGTATGGCAAAGATGCGAGAAGCTTTAGGTTTTGTAGCTTCTGTAGGTCACCCAATTACTTCTATCCCCACCTCTATCTATGGCATGTATCAAGGTTTTAAAGAAAAAGGTCTTAGTGCCCAACCAGCTGTTGAAGGTTTTGGGGGCTTAGAACTATTAAATTATATACCACAGGCTAAAAGACTCGGTAAAATGAAAACAATTTTAAGTAAAGGTTTTGGTAGATATTTTGATAACGCAGGGGACGTGAATGATTATTTTGATATTACTGGTAAGTTAGGGGGTAAACTAACTTCATCACACGGAGATGATTTTGACGCGTTACTAGCTTCCGAGAATACTTTTGAGGAGGGCGGCTTATCTCTTTGGGATAAATTACTGGGTAAACAGTTCGATCCTACAGAGAGATGGAAGGGTAAAAAGTTACCATCAGGTATGGGAAAATTTGATAAACCTGAGGTGACAAAAAAATTAGAAGACGAAATAAAAGCTACAAAACGCCATGATGTTCATTCTTTTAGTTTCCTACGCGAAAAACATGGTTTTGTGAAAGCATTACAACTTTATGGTGCAGGATCTCGTTTACAAGAAGGGGCAGATATATTAAAGAAGGCTGATGGTGGTAAGATAAGAAGTTTTATAGGTGATTCCACAGGAGTAGCAGAGGTAGGAGAAGAGTTATTTAATGAAAGAATCAATGCCCCTGTACTAACTCGGTCTGTGGCCAGTATGATTAAATCAGAGTTTGGCACCTCAGACGTAGGTAACAATCAATTAGGTGCGCCAGTAGATAAATTAATGGGCACTTCGTTTGATCCATCTGCTACCATGTTAAAAGATAGTAGAGCTTTTACAGCTGTTGGTAATAATATAAAATCATATGCTTCTACAGCCGATTTTAATACCGGTAGAGCGAAGTCTGATAAATTGAAGGGCAATATAGGTAAAGGTAATATAATCCCAGGTATGGATGGATTAACCTCTATATATGATGGATTCTTAACTTCCAAATACAATAGCCCCTTCTTATCGCAAGAAGAGCAATCCAACAATAGGGCTTGGTATGAAGCCACTAGAGAGCAAGAGATAACCAATAAACAGAAATATGAATTATTAGGTGATGCAAAAACAGACGCAGATAGGAAACAGCTTACTGACTACTGGCAGTCTGTGGGTAAGGCTGCTCCAAGTAAGTTTGCTGATGGAGGGAATGTCGATGAAGAAGAGCCTGTGATTGAGTGGGGACATACTACTGCTAAAGCTGTCATGGATAAATGGACAGCGGAAGCTAAAGATGCGGCTATGTATAGATCGTTACATGCTATGTCTAGTGCTGAAGATTTTGCATTAAAATTGGATAGAAATAAAAAAGCTAGAACCGACATGACCAGAATTCTAGCTGATAACGAATACTTAGATAAAGACACCCAAGAAGGGTATGATTATTCATTTGATAAACACCGAGGATTAAGAATACTTACTGATGAAGATTCGGGGGTGAAGGTAGGTAGAGTAATTACTAAGTCATATCGTTCTGTAGATGAAAGTTATAGACCTAGATCTATGGCAACTGTTAAGAAACAAGTACATGACCCATTTGCTATATCCGAAGATGCTTATTCTTCTGGCGCGCTTACTGATTTCTCCGAGAGATTATCTCTAGACAGTAACTATGGTAATGAGGCTTTTAGGTACCACGGTGAGGGCCGTGATATATGGAAGAATATGCAACGCTATAAGAAATTATTTTATGGCTCTCCGGGTGAAAGTAAAGCATCTGAAGGGTATTTAGCAAAATTTCAAGCAGGCCAAAAGAACCTTGATAAAGTACGTTTAGTGATGAAGGTTTTAGAAGAAGGTGGTAATATTTATGATGACTCCAGACTTCAACAGAAAGTGGGCGGACCAGCTAGGTTAGAGGCTTTTGATTTTGGAGGTAAGAAAGGTACTGTAGATATACCTACTAGAAATTTCAAAAGAGCTGAACTACTTAAAGAATTACAAGCGTTATATGGGGATGAATCTCAAGGGGCCATCATTAGTGCTGAGAGGATAAAGAATGAAATCTCCGCTTTAAACGCGCAGAAAATAGAAACTTCTGATGGTACAGTGGAATACATAAGGGCAGATGAACAGAAATATACGTCTGTTTTACAGGATATTAAAGACGCCGCCGTAATTGCACGAGGTGAGTTAGATCCTAAAGGCAAAAATGCAAGAAGACGGGCTGTTACAAGAGCTCAGTCCCCTCTATTATATAATTATTCTAATACGCTACGGGACAAAGAATTGGCAAGAGCAGGGTTCCTAAAGCAGACTGGCCCACCGAAAGATTTTTCCGACTTCGATAAAAAAGATATTCCAGATATGAAAAAATGGCTGGCTGCTGGAGATTATGGCTATGTAACTAGTGACACAGTGCAACGAATGAAGGACTTTATTACGAGTGAGACATACAATGTGGGTGGTGTAGCTACTAGATCTATGCCAGTTAAACATTTTGGCGGTGTGGTAACACAAACTGGCCCAGTATTTGCTCAGAAAGGTGAATACATTATACCTAAAGGATTTAAAGATGGTACTTCGGGTTTGGGTGGTGTAACCTCCAGTCCAGCTTCCCAAGCTTTAACTTCAGGATCGATGAGATTAGATGGTTCTGAGGTATTATCACAATTAAATAGTTTAAGTTTAAAGGTGGATAATACTACGGTTAAGGTAGACACTACTGAGGCAGCAAGTAGACTATCATCTTCTATTAGTGATGCTTTTAGTGGTATAGAACCATTTAAAGTAGAAGATAAAACTCTATTAGTAGAAGATAAGGTTTTCTCAGTAGAAGATAAAAAGTTAACTGTGGAAGATAAAACTTTTACTATTGAAGATAAAACTTTTAAGGTAGAGGATAAAATTTTCTCAGTAGAAGATAAAAAGTTAACTGTGGAAGATAAAACTTTTACTATTGAAGATAAAACTTTTAAGGTAGAGGATAAAATTTTCTCAGTGGAAGACAAAAAATTAACCGTGGAAGACAAGGTTTTTACTATTGAGGATAAGGTTTTTAAGGTAGAGGATAAAATTTTCTCAGTGGAAGACAAAAAATTAACCGTGGAAGACAAGGTTTTTACTATTGAGGATAAGGTTTTTAAGGTAGAGGATAAAGTACTAACAATAGATGCTTCTAATATTTCAGTAGATATCGGCGATGCAGAGGCTAGATTAGCTTCAGCGATTAGCAATGCGATTAGTAGTGCGGTAGTTAATATAAAAGTTGAGGCCCCTACTACTGGAGGGTCAGTCGGCGCGGATAAATTCGATCAGTTAGCCCAAACAGTATCAGATGTAAACGATAAACTTATAAGTAGTTCTGTGATTATGGAGAGTAGAGTGAAGATTTTAGAAGGGGGTATAGACTTAGTTGTGGATGAAAGCGTGGAAAAAAAACTAGCTTCTAAATTGATGAGTATTAATGAAAGTGTAACAGGGGCTCTCTTGAGTGTAGATACTGTAGCTAATAATGTAACCACTCAAATAGATAGTATAAGACGTGAGTCTAACGAAATAAAATATCTAGCACATATGGCTTTAAATGCTAGAGGTTCAGGAAATATAACTTAAAGGGAAATGTATAAATATGGGAAATAATCCACCATGTATAGATAGTTTTTGGGCCGCATATGGCGATTCTTCATTATTGATTGAAATCCCCCCTCAAGGTCCTACTGGTAGTATCGCCGCAGATGTACTAGGTACTTATAGTATCCCGGCTGCGGCCAATTCTAATATTGGGGGAAATTTACAAGGTCTAGATATAAAACATATGGATGCTATGGCAGTTATTAATCTCTCGTTACTTGAAGAGATGGCTGATCGCTCTGGGGGGATGTTTGAAGCAATAGTTAATAATTCTGGTGAAGTCGAGTTTGTAGAAATAGGTAAAGGTACTGCTAATTTAAGTGATATATACTATCAAGTACAGACATTTTCATATGTAGAGCCGTGTAAAGGTGTATTAGTACGAGGCGGCCAAATAATGCCTACGTGGAAAGAAATGAATTGGCAATATATTTGGGGTGATGGTACAAGTAAGGATGTACATCATACTACCCAGATGGTAACTAATTGTATGTACGATAATTTTAGTACCCATGCTACTATAACTTTTAATGATCCACACTTAGATAATAGTTCTTATAATGACGGTATCGACAATCTATATGATGTAACAAGTCCGTGGGATAAGATTATAGGTTATGCTCGATTTATAGATTGCCCTAACGCTACCCCGTCTACTAAGATAACCTTAGATACATCTACTACTATACCTATAGAGGTTGGAGGTAGAACAAATAAAGGCCCTAATATGGGGACATTAAAACCCCGTCCTTCTCATGACCCTAATTCTGCTGATACTGCTGAGTGCTGGCAATGGATGGAGGGTGACTCTATAGGGAGTACATCAGATGGGGTAATAATAAATTTACCAGAGTCTCTTCGTTTTGAGGATGTATCTGGCCATAAAGTAGATAAATTTGTTAAAGTAGCAGAAGTTTTGCTTATAGGTAGAGAACTTTCTATGCTACATTCTGGGGCCCTAGATGATTCAACTGCAGTTAGTCAGGACCCTATAGATACCAATACATTAGCCCTAATTTCAGAAGATAATATGAATCAAATCATCTTTAGACTCGAAGAGGGGAAACATTATGCTATTCTTTATAAAGAGGACGGTGATTTTAAACAACCCTATATTCTATTTGCAAAGGATGCTAGGCCTAATGAACCCAAAACGTACGGTCAGGACACCAAATATATAGTTAGTCAGTATGGGGAATCAGGGTACTTTAAGGCTGGTGAGACAGGAGTGGGGACAATATTCCCAGTAGCAGGTAATAGAGGTATATTAGTACAACAAATATACGCTCTAGTGGATTTAGACACCCCATCTATATCAATATATGACCCTGAACAACCAGGAGCTGTAGGTGCCGCTTCTAAAGCTTTAGATTTAGCTAATGCCTTAGAGTATTGGGTTACTCCAATAATGGTAACTGAACTACCACCTTCAATATCATTTAATGGCTCACCAATAGATCAAAAACCTTCTAAAGCAGATAATGATCCTACAACTGCCCAAGTCTTTGATGATACTCCTCTTGAAGTAGCGTATGATCAAATGGATGGAGGTGGTGGGGTAGAGCTTACTCTACCGTTCTTTAATGATCCTTCTGATGACGTTAAATTAGATAGTTTATCGGGGGCTTTATATGATTTTATGAACGCTGGTACTGGATTGGATACTACTTATGTATGTGGTCCGGATACCGATGTTACTTTAGGGGAGGCTGGTCCCGCCGGCGGAATAGTGAATAGTATTTCATACTCTTACACCGATAGTGGGTCTTATACCGTCTCTGTTAATGAGGGCCCTAGACTAGTAAAAAATTTTTCAGGTGGAGGGCCTTCTGGACCAACAATGAAGGCATCAGATAATTTTAGTTCAAGAGGAACGATCATAGATACTCTTGGGAATGGGATGTTTTTTAAAGTTAGAATAGATGGCTATGGGGAACGTATAGCTATAAACATGTCACCTTCAATTATAAAAATAGGTGATGTAGTACAGTGTACTGTACATAATAATCCAGTGGAGGCATAAAAAATGACAATTCAATTAGTACCAATACGTGCAACAATCACAATAGGAGCCCTTACTGTAAGTACGCCTTATATACAATCATTTAATGTGCGTAAAACAAGAGGCCAAATTAGCTCATTTGATGCAAGTTTAAAAGTGGATCATGGTGCCATTACTGGTAGTAACATGGGAGGTTTTGTTACTATCAGTGCAGGTAGTAGTGGACAGAGTAAAATATACACGGGGATTTTAAAGAAATCTACAGTATCCCCTTGTTGGGATGACCCTGGGTACGTATTATTAAATATCAGTGGAACAGATGTATTAAGTCATTTACAAGGTAAAAAATATACTAGAAGATGTAGAGCTACTAAGAGTACTTGGATTAGTATTGACTCTGTTACTAGGGAAGGCCTTAGGGATGGAAAATTTAAAAAAGAGCATCAAGTATTATCAACCATGCCTAGCGCTATAGAAAAAGCACAAGAGCCTACTAAAACTGCAATGCCTTCAGCTAAGGCTTATACTCCAAAATCAGAAACGGAAAAAGTTGTCATAGTAAACTTTACTTCTATTGTAGGTACAGACCCAGGTCAAGGTGTTGCATAAGGAGCTTAAAAATATATGGCTAATATAACAAATATCTCAATATATTTAAGAGCAGGGGAGTCTTATACGTTACATGTTCCCGTGAACATGGCCAATAATATGGGATATTTCCCTAGAAAAGGAAGTATTAAAAAAGAAAACGGAGAACCTACTGATTTTAAGAATGGGTTTTATGTGGAAAATGAAGAAGTAGGTTCTATAACCAAGACTCATGGAGACAAGGTAGCTGTTGATTATACACATAAACTTCCAGCGGCAAATACTATTTGGTTTCATGCAGTGACTGGTGAACGTGCTAGAATTATGATATCTAATATTCAAGTGCATTCTCATGAATCAATTGCTACAGGTGGTCCAGCTTATGGTACGTATTTTAGTGATATTGATGCAGGGGGGACAGACTAATGGCAGGTTGCTGCACTTTAGTTGGAAATTTTTTAAACGATACTGGAATAAGTCTACCTAATGGTTGCTTTCTCTCAGTGAACAGTAATGTAAATACAGAGTACTCTGATACAGGCTGTGATGAAATGCTAGGAGGTTATACTATCGGCTCTTTAAACCTATCCGGTTATGCTGGAACTGAAGTATATACTGGTTGTGGTGGTCGAGCTGGTACACAGGTAATCTGGTTACGTAAGTATGATTGTTCTTCAGATATATTGTATTTTATATATGCGGGGGAAGGAAGGTCTTTTTTATCTGAAGATATAACTTTAGATGAGATCTCATTAAATAATACTTATCCTAATCGAACAAGAGTTTTAAGTGCCTCCGCACAGTCCGGCCCTACAGGGTTTTATACTGATGTGACACAGGCAGAAGGAAAAGGTATGACGTATGCCGGCGGTCCTATTAATTTTGATACTTCAAGTGAGGTCGGCTGCACTTTAGCCGATATTGGACTCAGTAATAGTGGTAGTTCGTTGTATTTACAGAATTTTAGTATTGAATTAGTACCAGGATCAATCCCGGTAGCTAATTATTCTTTTGCATATAATCCTTAAGGAGGAATATAAAAATGACAAGTATTAGCAGTGGTTTAGAGTATCGTTTGAGGGCAGGGAGTCCAATGCCTACGTCTTCCCCAGGGGTGTTTGTACTTCATTCATTTATGGCAACGCTTTCATCTGTATACATTGACGATTGTGCCTCAAGTTTACCCTCAAGTAGTCAATTTCAAGGCCAAAGTTCAGGAGGTTATTTATCCGCTAGTTATTCCAGATTACCTTTATCTGAAGAGAGGTTTAAAGGTAAGATAAACGAGGGCCCGGCCTATGTAAGCGAATCTGCAGGAGGATATAATTAAATAATTATGACCACCTTTATGGAATGCGAGTCTTTATCTATAAGCTATAATATTATGGGGATAGCTACAGTTAATTATACATTGGTTTCTACTGAAGAAGCTCCAGCATGGCCTTATAATAATGTGTCTGCAGGGAACCAAGTTTTCTCTGGTGTAGTTACTAATGTCTACACTCAACCTATAGCCAATACAGAGGATGCTTTAGGTGGTCCGTGGTATACTATAAATGTAACATTATTAGCGACAACTTAATAGAGGAGGAATACTTATGGCGTGCGGTGGGTGTGGTAAGCGAAGAAGGCCTAGTCCTAATACAAGAGCGGTAACTCCAGAGGCGTACGATTTAACTGGTGGTGTCGATGTCAGAAGTTTAAATGATAGACAGATAAAGGCTAGATTGGAAGTTTTTAAGCGTAAATTTTGTAAAACTTGTAGTAACAGGTATGTATGTAGTTATGCTATATATCTAGATTGTAAAGGACTTAATCCACGGTAATTAAGTAACCTAATATATTATAGAAAGGAGAAATAAAATATGAGTATTCAAGTAGTTATAGGCCAGTCCACTATAGTAGATTTCGGATCTGCCTGTGTGATATCAGCAAACTGGGCATTTGAGCCTGGTAAACAAGATGCTTTTTGTTTAGGGAGCTGGGTCCCCAGCGAGGATCATATGATATTCAAACCACAACAAACATTAAGTGTAACCCTATATGCCCCAGGACCCTCACATAATGTAGAGCCATCTGATTCATGCGATATGACCGACACAATCGATGCTAGTGTGTCTCCAGGCTTATGTAACGGAACATCTGCACCAATAACAGGGCCATGGATGGTTACGAGTTATAATTATTCTAAAGAATCAAAAGACCAACCCGCACAAGAAAGTTGGTCTTTAATTAAGTACATAGGAGCCAGCGCTTTTTTAACAGGCAATGCAGCGTTGAGAGCAGTAGAGCCAGGAACAGTACTTAGAGGAATAGCCCAAGGCCAGTGTACTGACGAAGGAGTAACCGGTATCACCTTTGGAACAGGGGGAGCTTATGCAACTTCTGTAAATGGTAGTGTATCCGCTGGAGCGATAGGAAAACAAACTACAATGCAACACGGTGTGGTAGGCTCGATAGGAGGAGGCTCCAGTGATAAAAATGCTACTGGTACAGGAAGTACTTCAATTCCTTTAAACCCTATTTATCAGGATGTAAGTTAATTATGAATGAATTTTTATTATCAGAACAATTTAAGTTAGAGCTCCATTGGAAGCAAGCTGCATATGATCAAGCAGGTATATGTAGATTAAAGGGGGCTTATTTTACAGGCCCAGTTTTACAAGTAGCTGTCCAGATACAATCTAATGATAGTATGTTACTGGATCTATATTCTCAGTATATAATGCTTGTTAAAGGTACTTATGTAGTTAAATTTTTGTGGGGGGATGTAGTTTATAATGAAGATGGTTCGAAGGTTTTTTTGTCGGACGCCAGGCTAGAGCATGAGGCAGACCTTAATTCTACACCTAATTTAGATTCTCTAGATTACTTTGTAATTGACACGAGTGATCACGAAATTAGTATACATCATCGTCATCTAGTGTATAAGACTTTTTTAATAAATTCTAACAACACTTTATATAGGTTTAATGAATGAGTTATTTAGATAAGTTGTGCATAACAGTTTCTGGTACTACCAGTGAGGAGATATGGAAAGAGATTCGTTCTTCTGTTGGTGGGACTCAATTTGATAGCCAAGACGCTATTGATCGAATGAATTGGGAGATAGCGGACTATGACGCATGGGTAGGTGAGAATGGTTTTGTGCCCTTTGATAAGTGGTTGTTGTGGTTGATCAGAATAGGTACTGTTAGATATGGTAATTTACCTAGTAATAAAATACATGAAGGTAAAGTTGGTCATAGTTATGCTCCATGTCCTTACTCTACTCAAAGTGATGAACTAAAGACCAGGCTCATGTTAAAGTTAAAACCATCTGACCCATTACCTGCTAAAGCAGACCACACAGAGTCAGGGGTTACTTATTATTTAAGAACAACAGCTAGAGGTAGTAGGTGGGGGCAAGGGTGTACTTTTATAGGCTGCCCGTATTATATTTTAAATACTCAAAATTATTTTTATACTTAAAAACTAGGAGGAAAAGAAATGGCACTAAACATTGATACTCAGGATCTTGAAAATTTTCCTGGAACAACAAAAAGAATTACAATCGATTTAAGTAGTATAGTCCCGATAGGGGCTGAAGGGGATGAAAAGTTTGTATTAAGTACAGTAACTAACTCTTATAGTGATAATGAGGAGCGTACAGGTATACAAGATCTTTATGTGACTAATATGACTGCAGGTTGGTGTAAAAGCTCAGGGTTTGCTGGCTCTTCAGGTAAGTTTTATTTAGATGATACGCATAAAAGCCTAAAGGTACGGATGGACGCTACAGTGAGCGGGACAGATGGTAGTGGTTTTTATACTGTAGATCTGACTCCCAATGATGATGATACTCCGGTGTCAGGGGAAGTAGTAGCAGCTGAATTAGAAACAAAGATAAGGGCTGTAAGTGATGTTATTGATCCTATTGACGCTGGGTTTTCTACCGCGTATAGAAATGCCTCTGTGGAATATAAAAATGGTAAATTCTGGATAGTTTCTGGAAGTATCAGTAATTATTACTCAGGCAACCTAAGATCTTCGGTAGTTATTAAAGCAGCAACCGCTAACGATTGTGCTCAAGTTTTAGGGTTTGATCTTCCTACTACAAGTTTTGATTTATCTAACGTAGCAGTTAAAGAAACTCTATTAAACTCAGGATACACTGCTGATACAGATACATTGAGTGTAAATACTGGTACGGGAGCTTCAGCTGGTATGGCTTTTATGATCACTGATGGCACTAACACTGAATATTTTACAGCGTTGTCAGGAACCACTGATTCTAGTATTAAAGTGGCTACTTTAGGAACCAATGCCTATACCGGAATAGAAAATTCCTATGGAGCTAATTCTGCTAAGTTACAATTAATGAAGGAACAAGACCCTGAAAGTGTACCTACTAATTGGTATACTTCTATTGATCAATTGGTTCGTTATGGTATAAAGGCATTGGCAAGTCAAATAGATTACAGTAGTTAATTATTAAAAGGTTATCATTATGAAGATACATAAGTTTTGGAACACACTCTGCATTGATTTGGACTATAGATTTTTTTCAGGTATCCCTATAGTGGATTTTAAGTTAATGTATGACTCTATGGATGTAGAATTCTTACACTTTGTCCCAACTTTAGATGAAGTATTAGCGCTAGGATTAGTCAGTGGGATTAAGTTATCAGGGACAGAAGGGGCCGTAGTAATGAGTGCCAAAGCCTTTGATGTACTTAAGCCTCAATTTGATGGATTTAATAAAGTTTTTAGTGTACCTATACTATTTATTGTTGAAAATGATTACAATCCTTTAGGATTGCATCAAGCTGTATTGAAAGATGATGCTAATGTCATCAATAAATTAGTAGCATATATTAACAGTAGCAATGAATCAGCAATTTTAGTAATTAAAGGAGGGACACTGACATGACTATGACTAGGAAAAAGATTCTAAATGGTATAGCCGCTTTGGTATTTGATACTGATATTGTTTTTTGTATTGGTAATACGTTATGTAGGGAAGCTCCAAAATTCACAGAGACTACTGTTTTTTTAGGTGATAATTTTACTGATTTTTTCTCAGTAATTACTGGAGTAGCGATGACGACCGATAAACGTGTGCTTGTTATAGTGGAAGACCAGTATCTGTTAAGATATTTTAACTCTATTCTTCAAGCAGCAGTAAGTAAATGCACTAATTTATTTATAATAGTTGTAGTTACGTCTCTATATGAGGCATTAGTAACTCAACCTAACTTATTTAAGGCATTAAGATCTATTAAAGGCATATTATTTAATTCAGGGATGTTAACTCATGAGTATACTAGGTATTTGGAAACTAAAGCTTCAATTAAACAGTTGAAAGATATATACTATAATACTATGGGGCCGGTAGTAGGTTTAGTAGCTGTGTCGAGTAATAGGTTATATAATATTAATTCTGATAGTATTTTTACAGAAGAGTTGGATACAATAAGTGAATTTATACAGAATAAAGAAATAGAGACTTCAATTCCAGAAGAGAAGCGTAGGGTACTAGATTTAGATAAAATCATGAAGGTGAAATAAATGGCACATATTTTAGTTAAAAATAGTTTAAGTAATTATAAGGCAGTGTTAGTTGACATTAATTTTCCTATAACTGTAACAACTGATTCTGCAGGTGACCCTCAGTGGGTTTTAGAAACTGCTTCTACATACCCATCTGCTAGTGGTACTAAGATCAGACCGGCTTATGCACATAAAGCTACAGCATTTAATAGTCTAGATGACGCAGTTGCTGATGCTATATCAGAGATTGCTAAGCAAATTGATTGGCTTCCTTTAGTGGAGGATGATACTCCTCCATATATATCAGATATAAGGCCTTTAGGTGGTGCTGTTTCAATAGCTTCTAATATTAATATAGATATAAAGGACGATGTTCCTTCAGCCGGCATAGATTTATCAGAAGTAAAGGTAACACTGACTACAGAGAATACTGAATTTGATATTACAGATGAATGTGTTATGGATGGAGATCCTTTTTATTATAATATACATTGGGAACCTCCTACTAGGGTAACAAGAAATTATAAACAGGAGTAATTATGACTACAGATAATTTAAAATTTAGAAAACCTCACATGACTTTCATAGACGGCTATTTTTACATGCTTGATGATGACACAGACATGCTTCTTCAGAAAACAGATGATGGCATTACTGCATTTTCTTACCCATTTGATACTTTAATGACAGACGAGGTCCTAAGTCTTGAGTATGATGGCATCAACTTTTGGTCCCTGCATAATGGGGAAGTTGCTAGTACCTTAGTCGTTGGTAGGTGGAGAATAGAAAATTATATATGTAAATTAAAAGAAACTATTACATTGAGCAATCCAGGACACAATTTTAATGGCGAAGCATTTACTGTGGAACACTACCATTGTACTATAAGCGGTGCTTATTTACCTGGGGATGCAATTATAACCGTTGAATCAGATATTGCAGAATTACCTGGTGAATTATTAAGTGGTATGTCTGCCACTATAGGTCCTAATTATAATGGAAAAAGTGAAACAATCAACATCCAACATGTTGATGGTAATGTAATAACTTTTGCCGACCCTTTAGAGTACAATTATGAGGAGGGCCAGGAACTTAAATTTTATAATCATATATGGTTATTTAATAATGCTCATGAATTGGATACAAATAATGGCGCGCTTTATAAAATAAATGCCTACTCAGGGTCTATTTTATTTATATATCCCAGTGGGGTATACAAGGATGTAAAAGCAACCACTTTTTCAGAGATAGATCATTTCATAGATTTCGGGGTGATAAACTCTTTGATGTATGTAAAGGCTAGTAATTTATTATTTGTTGATATAACTTCGTCTGTATTAGAGTTGGGGTATTATGGCTCTATGGCAATGGACACTATAGACGCTAACGAGGTGGATATCCTGGATGTTCTTGATATTTCTGTGTACGGAAAGAATGTGTATAGGTTACAGGAGAAAGCAACTTATTTCGGTACTACCTCCACTTGGGCGACTTATAGTTATCAAGCAGCTACATTTAATCAGATGGTAGCTTCCATATCAATGACAGCAACGCCTAATATTATAGCTGCTAATGAGGTCAGTGTTTCAGAAATAGAAGCTAGAGTTAAGGACCAATTTTTACAGCCAATAGTAGGCCGTTTAATTTATTTTGCTGTAGCTTCTCAATCTACTGGAGTTATCGTAGATGGCTCAGAATATGTTAATACAGACGCTAGTGGGGTGGCGCTTTCTACATATAGATCTGGGTTGGAGGCAGAACTAATTCAGATAACAGCAAGGGTACAACAGGTCTAGTAATGACTTATGAGAATATTAAATTTAATAAAGACCACTGCGTAGTACGTAATGGTTATTTTTATTATATAGATGAGTTAAATAATGTTCTATACCAGAAAGCTTCTGATGGCTTAGCTGTTTTTACATATCCCATCATAGACATAGTTGGCTCCCCAGTAAAATGTATGGGGTTCGATGGTCGTTACTTTTGGGCTCTTCAAGAGGGCCCCACCAGCCAGGACATCACCATAAAAAAATATTACGAAGTTAATTATGTAATACATTTAAAAGAAACGTTAGAGTTTTATAATGACCCAGACCATTCTTTTGATGTGGACACTTTTACGTTAGAGTTCTATAATACCACTTTGTCAGGTGCTGTGTCTAAAAATGATACTTCGATAGTTATTAGTAATTACACCGAGAGGGCAGTACCTGGTACTGTTGTGACATTAGGCCCTAACAGTAAGGGGGACTATGAGGATGTAACGGTTACCGGAACACTTAGTGATAGTCAGACACTTGGCCTAGACTTTTTTATTGAGCACGACTACGCTGGAGGCGTTCCAGTATATTTTGCAACTAATTTATGGTTATTAAACAAATACGCATTTAAGGTCTATGATGATGGAGCTCTTTATAAGGTCAACCTACCTAAAAAAGAAATCGAATCTATAACTGTTGATGCTGATTTTGCGGCCATAACTGCTAGTTGTTTTTATACTACATTCACAGACAGCTATGTACTTCTTGCTTGGGAGAATAGTTTGCGTTTTTTAAATCTTAATACCTTGGTAGTAGATAAAACTATGGTATTAGATAATATAAAAGTGGACAAGGCCACTATAATACCTATAGTCGCATTACAATTGGATGGTGACACTTTATATAGATTACAAAGATCAGCGACATATTTTGGTGTGGATAATGATTTCTCAACTGTTAATTTTCAACCCTCTCCGATGCGTCCTTTTGTGGACTCAGTGTCCATAGATGTATTACCTAAGATTCTGCCAGCTAATGGTATAAATGTAGCTGATGTAGAGGCTGTAGTAAAGGATCAATATGGTGCGCCTATTCAAATTAAACCAGTGGTTTTTGAAGACTCAGATGAGGTAGGGTTTATAACAATAAAAGATGTTTATACTAATTTAGTAGGAACAGCTAAAACTTATTACAAGGCTGGGATAGTACCTAATACTGTATTTTTGATGGTAACAGCCACTCAATATGACTAAAGGGGTTCATTCTAATGTTTGAAAATATAAGGGTTAACAACCCTAACTTTTGTATAGGCCCACAAACTGGAACGTATTGTTCAGTGGATTCAGATAATGACCCAGTAGTCATGCATGTAAGGAATGATAACGGGGAGTTAATAAGAACATATGGATTTTATGAGCCAGGGATATTAGAATCAGGCCCTTATGAATATGAGGATGACACGCCCATTAGTTCTACGGGTTATTTCTATAATGAGTTTGTTACCATTAAATATATTGGCCCAAAGGACCAAGATTCTTATTTTGACGGTGCAGTATTTTATACATTAGAAAGACGTGCCAAAGTGTATAGAGAATTTTATACTTTTGAACGTGAGATGGATGTAGAAGGTCATCCATATGAACTAATAGATCCGGTTAAACCTGAAAATATAGATGATATAGTATTACCTCGCCCCACTCCTTATGAGGCCTATAATCTTAATGAAGCTCTAGGTTACCTACCTACAGATGACCATCCAGAATACAGTAGTAATATAATACGTAGATGGGTACTTGACGAAGCTAACGCCAGGTTAGTTTTAAATTCTACCACAATAAAAAACTCAAATGACACGGATTGGTTTGGCGGAGACGCTTTTGCGGTACTACATACTGTATCTCCTATGACAGATCATACCGCGAAAGGCTCAGGCCAAATTTCTATCCCCACCACAACCACTTCAGGTCTAAAAAAATATGACACAATAATGTTAGGTCCCTCTGCTGATCAAGATAATGTTGGTGAGATAGAGGAAGTTTATGTACATAGTATAGATGGAGAAACAGTTGTAGTTAAGACTTATGAGGGATATATTCCTCCCAAGTACGACTATATGGAAGGTGATTCTGTAACCACCTTTGGGGATATCCTTTTGTTTGGAAATACCAGGCCTGTAATTAACGAGATTCAGGTCGAATACACTACAGCTACGTCATTTGGTACATTATTTCATTTAGACCAGACTAATTATGGGGAAGTTTCCCATAGAGAATATAGTGGGGTGTATGGTGACATACACGCCGCAGTTTGGAATGTGTATATGAATACACTTAGTTTTGTTAAAGGTACAAATTTATTTCATATGGATATAGATGATTATGAAATAACCAGGTCACAGAATTTAGGTTTAGAGTACCCCGTTACGAATGAATTAATAGTATTGTATGATCTAGATATAAAAGATGTGACTATCTATAGATTACAAGATGAGGTCATAAAAAAAGATGACTCGGGGCAATACGCTAAAGTAGGTTGGGACACTTATAATTACCATGCGGATTCTTTATTACCTTATTCTTTTTCTATAGCTTTACAGGCAGATAAAAATGTTTTGATGGTCGCTAATAGATCCAATATCACTGCTACTGTAAGAGATCAATTCGGTGTAGGGCTTATTAATAAAAATATATGGTTCACCACTGAAGGTGATGCCGGAGCAGTAATACAGCCTGTAGACGGGTATGGACAGTCAGACCCCGATGGTCAAGCCTTTTTAATATATGATTCTGGCTATAATTCACAAGCACAAGTACAAATTAAAGTTGTAGTGGATGGCGGAAACATCACTTACGGCACCTCTTTTGTTAATGGGGTTATAAATTTAACTCAACATAATGAGTTCCTGACGGAAATGCAAGCAGTAAATATAAATGATTTTTCTAGTGGATGCGCTGTACTTACTAAGAAGTACTTAATACCCTCTCAAGTTAAGGGTGCCCCAGTCCAGCGCCAAACCACAGTTCCAGCCTGTGATGGAACCATAGCGCTTAAACAAGTTGTTTCTTTTATGTTCCCAAGAAATGACCTATTAATGGAGGAGGATTGGCCGGATTATGGGGATCTTCTTAAGTACCCTTTTTTAATAAAACTACACGCTGAACCTGATATGCACCGAATCTTGCCCGGACTTATAGATGTAGAAGGTTTTTACAATGAATGTAGCAGCATGGCGGTAACTGTTATTAAATTGTTACTATGTAGTAATGATAGGGAGGAGAGTTACCTTAATATACCTGCTATTTCTGAGGGATTTTCTGAACATTATCTCAGTCAAAACTATATTAGTAGGCATTTATTATATGGACACACTGCTATTGTATCATTAGACCAGTTTACTTTTGTACAAGAAGCAGTTCCAGCTATGTGGTCTGAGAAGAATAATGTGACCACCGATTACTGGATTAGGCTTCGCCCTTTTGCTAGTGATTTGGACCCTACTACTCTTGTAATAAAATTTAAGGAAGAGTCTTACTTAGGAATGGGAGAATGGTATGAGGTGACTATAGATGGGGTAATAACTATGTTTGATGCTGGAGGAGGATTAAATGGTATTGATTTTTATTATATACCTCCAGTTGTTTTTCATCATAACGCAATTGTATATGTTTCTATTGAAGTATATGACACTTCTAATATACCAAATAAAATTTTAGTAGATTACTGGTTTAAATTAATACCTGATTTTAAAGCTCCTCATTTAGACAAGTATTTCCCAGCAATAGAAGAGCCCGAAGCTAATATCAACACACCTATTACATTTGATTGTTTAGATGTGGGTGAGGGTGTAGATATTGATACTTTAGAGATATTTGTTAATAATAGATCAACTACATTTGAGTACAATGAGTTTGAACCAGGGAACTACCATATTACATGTAATCTTTCTTATATTTTTTATTACGGTCAGACAGTTAACGTGGTAGTTGATGTAAAAGATAGATCAGCTAATTCTAATAGATTGTTTGATGGTTGGAAATTTTTTATTACAGAAAGTTCCACACCTTGGTTTAATATGAATAACACAGAGCCTCGCCGTTGTATAGAGGGTCTTCGTAGAGACCAAGATGTGTCTTTACAAGTTTATGGTGTAGATGACACTGGGATTAAATATGATAGTTTAAGACTAGAAGTTGGAGGTCGTTATAGAACTATTAAGATAATACCTATTGTCTATAGATTAAGCTAATAAAGTAACCTAATTATATATAGGAAGATAAGGAGAAACAATGTCAGAACCTATTTTAACATTTTTGTATAATTATTCAGAGAGTGACACACCATACCCAGGTACTGGAGAGGCTGCTGCCGATTGGCACAGTATTTTTTTAGCTACTGGATCTGGGGTTAGTCCTGATAGAAAAGTGTATACTGGTGGAGGAATTCATCAGTCATTACCTACACCTACTGCTATTTATGGTAGAAGAGAGGCAACTTTACGACCAACTGTAGGAACATATCCAGTGCCTCAGATTTATATTGAATCTGAACTTGATAATATAATGTATCATGTGCCTTTAGCTAGTGGCCAACCAAACACTAATAGGTTTGTTTTTGGTGTTTATGTAGATGGTTTAATAACTAGTGATTTATATCTTGAGATGTGGGATGATGTTACTTTTTCAACATCTTCTATACCTACTTTATCTGGATCTATAAATTATCCTCATTCAGTTTTTAATGCCATTAGTACTACAGATTCAGCTCCTCCTGAATTTTGGACAGGTGCTGATCTTGTTACTACTTCAGGAACTGTTGTTTCAGGTACTCCAGGAGCAGTATGTTTAGCAGGTTATACTAATAGATTAAGATTAAAAGATGCCGATGAGATACAAAATGAATGCTTATACTATAGTATGTATGCGGCTATACCATGGGATCTTGATTTTACACATGATAGACCGATAGAATCTTATAGATATTTATATATATAAAGGAACTTAATAATGGATAAAAGAGTAAAACCAATAAAAGGTTTAGACGCAGTAGATGGTGCTATATATGGTAAACATAATAGAGCCAAGATGGTTAATCCATATAAATCATATTTTATTGTACACTACGATGATGGTGCTATATTTAAAGGTAAGAATTTATATGATACAGGCTGGCATAGTGTTAGACATGGTATTAAAACTTTACAATATAAGTTGTCTACTGGGCATTTAATTACTATTCCAAAATTTCAAGGCTATTTACCTACTATAGAAGTAAGTGAGTCAATAGAGGGCTTTAAGCTATTTCATGCTATCCATGTTAATTGTATAGCACATGATAAAACAATGAAGTATAAAATAATTTTGAAACAGGATAACATAAGTAAATATAATATAGGAGATATAATAGTCTCAACCTCGACTAAAAGGATGAAGTCATCCCAATGGAAGATGGCTGTATAAAGGAGCTTAAATAGATGGCAGTAACTATAATAAAAAATTTCTGGAATGGGACCGAGTATAAGAGTATCGCAAAGATAGTTTTTACTAGTCCTAATTTTACTAGTCCTTATCAGGCCGGTACCAGGTCTCATATGCAACCGGGCGGCCTATACATGGGGACTTGGTATGAAGCAGTCGACTTCATGTACAGACAACTAGTTAATCAGGATTACGTCGAGCTACCTGATGAAATGGAAGGTTTCTTTGGTAGAGTCACTGTAGACGGTGCATTTGATTTCTCTACTGATACTACTTTAACAGTTCTACATGAGTACGGCAATACCTTTGATTTAGAAGGTCCAGGGGCATACCCTAATATACTATATAGAGATAGGGATAATTATGGCTCTATTGTTAGTGCGTCAGGCACTGGCACAGCTCCTAATGGACAAACGATAACGGATATAATACTCACCGACGTAGTAGGTGACGCAATATTGAATGAGTGGGGAAATAATACAACTAGTGGTACAATAATTGATACTATTACAGGGCTTGCTAACCCAGTAGGTGAGCTTACTACTCTTTCCGAAATTTATACCACTACTGTGATTGCTAATGATGAGTTTAGTTCTGATTTATCAGGAGATATAACTGCAGCTGTGAGTGGTATCATGTACAGTGTGGAAAATGAGACTGTAAGTGGCACTTTAAATGGCGAATTCAGCGGTCTCTTTACGGGAGTTGTAGCTGACGGTTTAGGTACTCCAGCATCCAGTACTATATCTAGTGCAGTTTCTGTAGCAGCTACCGGTCATGATTATGGTACAACCCTTAGTGGTATTTTAGAGACTTCAATAGCTGAAACTATGTCACCTATAGGTGAAGTTATGACTACCTCTGTAAGCGGTATGGTTACTACATATACAAGTGACTCAACCTATACAACTATCAGCGGTCTGGTAGGCGGAGAGTTAAGTGGTACAGTAATTAGTGGTACAGTGTATCCTAATGTGTCCGGCACGCTTTCGGGCACGGTTACAGGCATCTTAGAAGGGCATGATTTTATTAATGATGTTGATGTCTATAGCAGTGTTTCAGGTACCATGGTTATACCACTTACAGGACTTGAACATGTAATGTTTAATTCTACAGACACATGTAGTATCTCTGGGGTAGTAACTGGGCCAATAAGTGGAACAGTAAGTGGTACAATAGAAGGTAGTTTTGTTAAACCTTCCGAACTTTTATACCATCAGTATTCCGATGCTTACATTAATGAAGCCTCAACTGTACCTAGGCCTCGTAGACACCATGGAGAAAATTCTATAATATTTTCAATTACCTTTGGGGAAGCCTATGATTGTAGACTTACAGCTTGGGACGATGATACGCACTCTACAACACTTAATAAAGTATTGACCGAGGAACATTATAGAGTTGATGCAGCAACCTATAGATCTAATATGGCGGATACTGCACATTCTCCTACTTTTAGGAAGACTAATAATTTAGTATTTCCTCCTGCAATCGATGTAGTACTGAAAGGTGACGAGAGATACTATGGTAATTTTGATTTAATCTTCTCCATAGAGGCAGATGAGTATGGAGAGTATTTAGCATTTATACCGAGGTTGGTAGATATAGATGAGTCATTTATTGCAGGGAGTTATGATTTTGTGACTACATTGCATTACCAATATACTTAAAGGAGTATATTACTTATGCCTTTACAGGACCATGAAATACCTACGATTGTTATTGTAGGGCCACTAGACTCACATGAAGCCGATATAGCCTCTAATGTAGTATATAGTACTACTGATAGTGGCACAACTTCAATATTCATGGACTACTCTAAGTATAACGCAGATTTCACTGATACAGACAATACAGAGGTAGAGGTAACTACACTGGATACAGAAGTTTCTTATACATCTATTATTGATACACTTGAGGTGGCTGATTTAAAGGATAAGGCATTAGACATAGTAAGTACTGCATTTTTAGCAAAGAAAAACTCTTTTGCATATGATATAGATACTGAGTGGTATTTAAGCCCATATATTAGTACTGTATCTAATGACACTTATATGGATTTTAGGATCAATTTAGGGGTAATACCTATTAGAGATGATATAAATGTAGACATGTTTTTTTCTAATGTGACCTACTACAGTTGTACTGCTGATCTTTATTGTTGTCTTACAGATACACCTAGGATAATAGACATAGATGTGAAGCAAGGAGATGGTAGGATAACTAGATTATCAACTGATATTTATACTGCTACTTTTGATACCTCATACTTAAATGCATCTGTTTATAGCACTGCGATGGGGATGGCTCCATCAGGCTCTAATAAACACTGTTGCTCGTATTCAGGTATATCGTGTTCCGGTACTGATTACCCAGGTGCCACTTTTTGCTCCACAACGTATTCTGGGTTGTTGGCTTTATGTAGTACATACTCTGGTTGTGTATATGAAGCATTAGATTACTGTATACGCACATGTTCAGGTACTTCATACTATGGCAGTGTACAGAATGATTTGGGTTATTGTATAAACACATACTCTGGTACTACGTATTCTGGGGCAACGTACTCTGGATGTACATATGATTATTTGGATTATCGTGTTGATACTTATCCTAGAGGTATTCTTTCTGATTTAGAAGTAAGTACTGGGGGTATAACTTTGATTAATTTAGATATTTATTCTACATCGCTAGGATTATCAGCACCGACTTCAGTAGATTTTAAGACTAGAAGTCTTTTTACCGGAGATTTTTTTGTAGAAAGAGACCAATTTGTAACAGCGTCTTCGATTGCTTGGGTAGATGTTATAGATTATTTATACCCTATTAATACTGATAACACTTTTTTCTATGTAGAGGGTGTTTTAGCAAGCGGAGTTTATTTTGAAGACATACCAAATGGTAAACGGATGTATTATAACCCATTGAATGATTTTTACTCTGATGGAGTATTGAATTATTCTATTCATGTAGAGAATAGTATGGGTGAAGTAGAAGAAAAGGATTTTTATTTTCTATATGGCTATGATTTACAGCTAGATGAGGTAGTTGATTGGGGTCCTAATAAACAGGTATTAGTTAGAGCAGAAGCAGGTAACTTAGTGTTTTGTCCTGGTTTAGCTGGAGCAGCTTTTGAGTTTGGAACGGTTGATTTAACATCGTTTAATTTAGGTTGTTCAATAACACCGGTAGGTTTTGAAGATCTGACTTTTAAAATAGTACCTCAAAGTACAGTATTTTTCTATGGAAAGACTTATACTGTGAGGTTACACAATGTAAAAGATTTTGCGGGAAATACTATGCCAGATTTAGAATATGAATTTACTATAGAGGACCCAAACTAAATAGGAGAAGGCTTTGAATAAATTAACTTATAAGTTAGTAGAAGATCAATTTGATTTAAGAGGCTACAAGTTACTTTCTAAAAAATATAAATCTAATAGAATTAAACTAGATTATGTTTGTAGTGAAGGACATTATAGTAGTTGTAACTCAAGAGCTAACTCAGAAAGAGAATGGCACGAGGCTTGGTATAAAGCGATAATATTAAGGAGGAGTAAATTATGGTAGCGATCACAAGGTGGATTTCTTTTCCGGCAGATGCTGGAGGAGAAGTTACAGACGGTAATGGAAGCACGTATAAGGGTAAGCAAGGTTATAGTAGAGCAACTGCTAGTGTAGCAGATACTTTTACAATAGGCCCGACATCTAATAGATTATATGTTTCAATAGATGGAGATACAGGTCCGTATATAACTATGTATTCAGGAACAAACCTTGACCCAAGATTTTTGGCAAAAGATATTACTGAGAAGATGCATGATTTAGGTAAAAATAATGATAGATGGGATGCGGCCAAATGTGTTTGGACAAACAATAAAGCAGAGGGTAATTGTTTTGAGATATACTCAGGTACATTGGGCTCTTCGTCTAGTGTTGTAATTACTACTGGTGGCTCTAACGATGGCTCTGCTTTGTTAGGTTATGCAACTGCCATGGAGCAAGGTGGTTTAGCAGACTCTAATGGTTTTACAGGGGATATAACGGTTACAGGGGACTACTATGGATTTTTGGATGAAACTTACACAATAGTAATTACAAATGATTCATATAGTGAAGCAGGGGTGGCTCCTAGGGGAATTGGGACTCCAGTAAAAGATTCATCTAATAGTTATGATGGTTCAATGATGACCGGAGGTGTATTTAATGGACCTTCCGATTTAACCTACACTATAAATGTAGATGTAACTAATGGCTCTACTATGGGTGGTGGATGGGGAAATGTTCCAAGAATATCTTGGGTATCTACAGGTAGTGATTCTTCAACAGTTAGTACTGAATTACTTTTTCCTAATTACTGGTACAAAGTAGGTGATTACGGGTTAATGGTTAAATTTACTGACGCAGTATTTAATCAAGTTAGTCCTGCATGGACTATAGGTTGTAAAAAACCGGATTACGTGGGGGGAACTAATGCTTCGGGTCCCGTAGCCACAGCAGAGTATGTTTGGGCATCAGACCGTGGAGAGATGAGTTCATCTCCCTTTTTGACTTCTTCAGGTGTAGCTACTCAATTAGGTACCAGGGGCCTATCAGTGGTATTTAATCCTAATGGGTCGGACAATTTTAATGCTGGGGACGAATTCCGTGTAATTTGTACTGCCCCTAAACCTACTAGTTATAACATAACTAGCCTTAACTACGGTAATGTTACGGTCAGTACGGAGTCCAGTGTAAAATGTGTGGTATTTGAAATTGAAGCTGGAGCGGTAGAAATGTCTACTGTAAAGTTCGGTCTTCAAAATCATGGGACTTTTAGTCATCACGATGCAGGTAATAACGATACTGAGTTTAGGTTTGGAACTGTAGGGCCTGATAATACTTCAGGGTCTAATCCATCGAATGGTATCGAATGGTGGCCTAATGTAGTTCCTGGTGATATAGATGATAATACTGCACCAACTTATTTGTATAATACAAAAGCTAATTTATCTGTTGTATCTACGGCAGATGACAGTGAGAGTATAGGTAATACGGGATTAATGTCTGATCCAATTTGGACAGGAATTCGACTTGGAAGTTCAGAAACAGGCGCTAATAGTACTATCAACATGCGTCTTTACTTCGATTATAGTTGATCGTTACAATAATTATATTATGGTTAAGTACTTGACATTTAATTAGGGTTACTTATATTAAGAAGGAGTAATGGATGAAATCAAAAATTTATTTAAAGGAAGTAGTGGATAATAAATACAGGAAGTTTGGATCTAACCTGGAATATTATCCTGTTAGATTAGAAAATAATGATGGCTCTTTTACTGATGCTTTATTCACAAAGGGTCAGTTGGAGCGTGCAATAAAAAGAGCAATAGTTAACCCCGAAGATATACCAGAATTAACTTTTCTGCAAAGTATTTTCGGATAGATAAGGAGTAGTACATATGCCGTTATATGAATTTGAGTGTGAATGTGGGAACGCATTAGATAGATTAGTACCTATGGGGACTAGCTCTATTCAATGCGAGGATTGTGGAAAGGATATGAAAAAAATTATTTCAAGATCTAGTTTTATTTTGAAAGGGCCTGGATGGGCATTTGATAACTATGGTTTAAAGGGTACTAAAAAAACCAACAAATAATATATAAGGGGTGCAACTATATGAGAAGAGGATGGCAAGTAGAACTTCTTGATGGTTCTATACTGGAGGAAGGTAATATTGAATGGAGAAAAGTACCTAAAGTCAAGATTAAGCGTTTGTCCTTGTTGTATGACGGCCGGCAATGGGACTTGTCTGGTAAGGCGGCTTATTTTATTAAAAATAAAGCCTCCATGGTACCTGGTATAGCGGCTTCTTTTAGAATTGAACGTAGATGTGTAGGTTACTACGACGGCGCTAAAAAGATTCATTATATAGTGGATGAGTCTACTGGTAAGTTTAATATGGAGGTCGTAGATAACGGGTAAATCTAATGAAAACAGATTCTATTAATAAATGCCAGTACTGGAATAAATATGAACCAACTCTTTGTATATACTGGGATGATGGTGCTACTACGTGTAATTATCAAGCAATCGCAGCAGCCGCAGCTCAAGATTCGGCTAATGCCCTTAAAGTTCCAAATCATTCTCCAGCTTGTAATTTACTTGGTACTTCTGTCAGTTGTTCTCACTATATAGCATCTTCCCCAGGTGAAGTATTAGCAAGATGTATTCTACCTGATCCTAGAAGACATGTATGTAATAGGGCTACTGGAAAAAGTTGGGTAGTTGTCGGCGAACCAACTGGTGATGTTAATGATAGCGGCATTGAGTTGTTTGATTGGGACTTTGACACAATAAATGGGTACAATGAGGGGGAGTGCGACGGTACTGGTACTGATACTACTTGTTCTGGTTATGCCCCATATCATATGGGTTTTGGCACCCTTCAACCCTCAGATAGCCCAGATTTAGACACTTTTGAGTCCGGTCATTATTCTTTAGATGTTGAATTTGGTTTCAGACTTCCTACTAATTTTACTATCTATAATATTCGAGCGGCACTATCTAGGTGTCATTGGTGGAGAACTGACCCGGGCACATTTGCAGTTGACGCTGAAGGTAAAGTGAAATTAAAAGGTAATTGGGAATGTTCTTGCCCTAAGGATACTAGTGCTTATAGTGAATTTACACTTGAAAATGGTCCCCCATGTAATGGGTGTAAGCCTGAGTGTTCTAACTATACTGGGGTTTGCTGGCAGTACTGTATAGATGAGAAAATGGAGGATGGTGACCCTATATTAGCGGAACAGATACATGAACTGAGATATTATCATAGAGAAAATAACTGGACTAAAGAAGCAATACAAGCAATATTTATCGATGAAGGAGAAATCTTTACTTGGCACGGCTCTGCTGATTCAGGTAAGTGTGCAACAGATGGATCTAGCCAGTCGATGGAAGAAGACTGTGAAGATGGAGGGGCCTCTATACATGGTATATTATCTACTACTGTTGGTTCTGATGGTAATATAGAAGAGTATAGAATTCCTGCAGTTAAAGTGTCTATGCCTTCATTTGAAGAGTTCACTATTGAAACTCAGAATGTGGAGTTGACTCAAGGCACAGAGGTGGCTGGCACACTAGAGAATTTTCCTACCTTAGTAAGAGCGTTACAATTATTCCCTTTATCCCCCATAATAAAAACAGAGTTTAATAAGCATACTACCTCTAATGATGTAGATATCGGGTTCTTTGAAACTCCTTATCTAGCGGAAGGGATTAGTACTTTAATTTATGGTAAACTATTTTATTCTACTGTAGCTTATGCCATTAATTTGAGCGATGCTGAGGTACAGGCCATACTTCCTGTGGAATTGTATTATTTTGATGATATATACATACTAGAATCTGAACTAGGACCTGAGGCTTATGAGGTGTTTAATATTAAGTTAGAGGCTACATTGAAAGCAATAGCGACAATATCCCCTGAAAAAGTAATTCCTAATTCTTTACCTGATGAAGACAGAACATTTTTAATGGATGTGCCTGTGTTATCTAAAGACCGTACATATGACGGGTCCAATAAAAATACCATTTTGGTCTTTCAAAAAGCCAATAATATATTTACTTTCGATAAAGTAACATTTACTAAGCGAGTTGTAGGGGGTATGTTATTCCAAGATGACTTTCAGATTATAGGGGATCAGAAACTAGTTAGAAAACCGATTCCTAATTTTGAGAAATCCTTTATGACTAATTTAAATAACAACGGCTCTATGTCGTTTCATTTCGAGCCTTTTATAGACGCAGGTCTTGCAACAGATGCGTTATATACATACAACGATGTCCGCCATGTTGATCCTGTAGACGATCCTATCTATGTTGGTAGTACTAAATATAAAATTACTATACCTCAATATACACTTGAAACTTCTACTGTTCCAGGTTCCCCACAGGAATTTAAGGTTATTGGTTCAAATGGCTATGCTCTTATCACATTGAATGACTTATTTGTTAATAATGTTATAGAGAATTGGGAAGCTAAAAAAATAGTAGCTACTTATGGTAATGATACTATAGATGAGGAGGGTAACCTAACTACCGAGTATACTGAGTGTGAAATGCAAATTGTACGCCATGGAGGGGATCGTAAATTAGCTAGCGGTCAGGTACTAGTTAAACCTAAGGATATGAGTGATTTTAATTCATTATGTGGTGATACTTTAGTGGAAATAAATGATTTAACGTATATGGAAAAAAGAAGTTTTGAACAGCCCCCAGATATAGATCTTGGTACTTATGAAGAAATAGACACAAATGGAAATGAGGTTCTTATAGAGGCGGGCGAATTTGAGGGTACTTCTGAGCAGTTCACTATTAAAAATTATAAATTTGTTCTTACTTTAGCTACGGTTATGCAAGATAGTACTGGTAGGCCTTTTACTATGTCAAGAACTAAACCTATAGGTATGGTTAAGCAGGTAGCTTGCCCAGACGTAGAGATATATTATAAATGGACCGCGGTGTATAACCTATGGCAAAATCTTCCTATATGTACATGTTGTGGTCCTCGATCAGAAAAATTTCTAGCCTCTGGTATTTTAATATCAAACGTACCTTTATGTGGCGATCACTTTGAATGTAAAGGGTGTTATCCTGCTGCTGTCTGGTGGCCTTATAACATGTGTCAAGGATACACGGGGTACAATCAAGTCACAAATTTAGATAATTGGGACGTATCAATGATTGGGTTATTTAAAACCAAATCTACAGATACAGAGGGCAATGAGAGTTACGATCACGGATCACATGATATGCGCATGATGGGGCCGCATATACGTTATGCCTCCAGCGGTTTGTATTGTCCACCTAAACCCTGTGCTTGTCCTATGTTGACGTATAACAATTATATGACGGAGGAGCCTTATTTCACAGGGTATGGTAGGATAAGGGCTGGAGTTAATGACTATCAAATAGGAATTTGGATAGATACTGGTAGTTACCCTATAATGCAGTTTGGGAATGAATTTCGTTCTGTTCTTCGTTCATATCGTACTACGGACCAAGCTCCATATGTTAGAACAGATACTGACCCTAAAACAGGGCGTTCTGAACCTAGAACAGATTGGCATCTCATGCCGGCGGCACAAATGTTTTCTTCATCAGATATAACTGCTGATTCTGACCCTATGTGGGATTATTTTTGTGATCCTAGTGGCCCAAATGTTATTAATCCGTTAGGATTTTATCTTGCAGATGAGTTTGATGGTATGGCTATTGATGAGACAGTGGACTACTATAATCGTTTTAGATTTGAAGATATCATAACCGTACAAAATGAATTAAATTTAGGTTATCCTAAAACTATAGGGCAATACGTTGTATCTACTGGAGGCGCAATAATTTCTCCTTTCTATAATTTTAAAGCTTATGAAGCAGGCGGCTCGTCTACTTTCATTCAATGGGCTTGGCAAGAAGTTTGGAAACCTCTAGAAAGAAATATTAAGGAAGGCGCGGGGTATTCTTATAGTGATTTTATAGCGTTATATCTAGAAAAAGGGGTGGTAGGGAACGTTAAAGGTACCTATTTAGATAATAGCGGCTCGGTAGTAGGTAGTCACCGAATGATACAAGTTGAGTATCCCGACTATAAGTATGATTGGCAAAATAAAGAATTTAGACTTGTATGTGATGAGAATATGCAGTCCTCTATTAGGTTTTGGGCACCTGAAGAGAAAGATAAATACACTGGTGAGTATTTAGGCTACCCTTCTTTACAATTGAATAATGGCCCAAAACGAGGAATTAATTGGGCTGGTGAATGGCTTACTCCAAATAATGGCGACGGAGAACTAGCAGAGGGCCAGTCCTTGGAAGAAGAATATAATGTAACACTGTATGAGACATGTATCGGCAATCCCTCATTCGAGGGTACTATTAAATCTGGTTGGGCAGAGCAGGTAACTTTATTTGATACAGGGTATGATGCTGACTCTATTGAGGCAGCCATAGAAGATGAGCGCCATGTTGTAACTATTAATACTATTACTGGAGATAAAATCAATACTTATTTTCAACGCGGTTTAAACGTAGAACTACTTTTGAATGGGCTAGGTAGCGCACCATTAAGACTTGAGCACTTGACTCAACTCACCAAACTGGGTGAACTCATGGAAGTAATGTGTGGTACCTTTGATGAGTTATCTATTGGTTTTACATTTGATAGTATAGTTCGTACTGTGGGCAGGTTTAGTTTTAGTTATGAATACGGCCCTAAATTAGTATCACCGGAGATACCTGCAACAGCAACTACCAAGAAGGTACCTGCTGTTTACAGCTACCATCATATGCCAGAGGTATCTATTTATAAATCAGACTTAGGCAGTTCAGAGGGAGCAACTTTGTTGTATAAATCTGATGGAATGGAGCTATATGATGGTCCAAAAACAAGTCTTAATTCTTTTGAAGTAAGAGATGAGACCATAGAATGGGGGAATACTTGGGATTATATAGCTGGGGGCGGATCAGGCTTGTATGTTGTATTTAGGGTCACCCCTACAATAGCAGAAATTACCGCACTTGATGCTAGTATAACAGACCCAGGCAGATATACTAAGTACCCTAATTTTGTAAATGTATTGAATACTCAGGTATATGAAGAACAATTGATTAATGCACAAGAGAATATAAAAAATTGGGAAAGGAAATACTATGTTTCCCACGGCTCCTCTGCTGATGGTCCTCCTCAAGGGGGAGGCGATGAAAAAACTCTGACGGCTATTCCAAATTTCCCTCATACAGTTTGGCAAGTAGATGATGTGGACGGGGTAAAAGGAATCCGTGATTCTGCCGGCCCAGCTGTATTTATAAATAAATGCAGGGGAAGATTTGTTTTTGATACCTGGGAAGATTTAACGTTATTAGACTCAGGGTCTATTCCAGAAATGGAAAATTTACAATATAAGTTATACAATCAGGCGGCTGAAAAGGCAACACAGCAATCTACTATGAAGCCGTTAATGCCCCCGGGTTTGCAAGAACTTCTTACTAAAAATGGTGTTAACTTCGCGGGCGCTGGTCCTCTTGTGCTAACAAATTCTTTAATATCTACATTGGGAGGGATAAATCAATTCCCCATAATGCAGGCAGAAGGGCATTCTTATATAGCTAGCGAGCCCTGGACGGAGGCTTGTGCTGGGGATAATGGTTGTTATGGAGGAGATACTTTTGCATGGAGGTATACAAATTATGATGATATGTCGTCTCATACAGCAGTAGAATCATTAACTCAATATAATATGGGAACTTATTGGATGTTACAGCGTAGAAAGATGAACATAGATTTGAATGTTGGTCTTTATGTGAGGTGGTACTCAAGAAGTACAGGGAATAGGATATACCAAGCCTCTGAAGAAGAATTTTCTACTTTAATTTATCCTGAGATGGATATTAAGCCCCTTGTAGGTGGCCTAGGGACAGTAGTAGCACCTACAAAGGGCAACCCAGTCCGAAACTTGTTTTTAGGCGGCTCCTGGGGCTCAATTCAGGAGTCCATATATGGACCTGATGCCACCTGGTGATTTAAAAATAAATAATATAATTAAGGAGTAAATAGATGATGGATTTAATTTGTTCTAAATGTGATAGTGAGCTTTATGAAAATTCTATAGCCACTACTTTTGAATACAATAAGGACATAAAGGTATTAATGTCGGAAGCGGGCGAGTTAGTTATTAAAAATGCTCCTAGATATATGATATTCGCTTGTAATAAATGTGGTTTTACACGGAAAATTTTTTTTGAAGATTATTTTGCTTCTAGACAAGCAGTGGCTTTAAAAACTTTAGGTAAAATGCGTTCTGATTCTTGTGTACGTACATTAGATCATTCTGTAAAATATAGTGAGGATAGCGGTTTAACTTTTTGCGGCCTCTGTCCTGGTTTGTTTGATGGTGATGGAATGTGTACTAATGATGTAATAGCTGGCTGTTCTGTAAGGAGACATCTCCTTGAAGACTAATTATAATCTACTAAAAGACGCTTATAGTATTAAGAATATATCTACTTGTCAGTATGACTCATTGCATGGTTATGTGAGTGATTTTAGTAAGAATGGTGATGTGGATGGCTGGGATATATATTCTAATATATGTCTGTATGGTGTATGGGACACAGTACTGTTCGGTACTTCTTTAGATAGGGAGTGTTACATTAGTAGAACTAATATATTTATACCTATTCCAGCAGAATCATATCATATAATGAAAGTTACAATGAAATTAACTTTACCTGATGATCTCCCTGAACAGTTTATTCCTACCAAAGGTAGGCTCATGTGGCAGACGGTAGCTGATCCTTCATGGAGTGAACAAAAATCTATAGACTTCGATCTTATTGTAAATGACCAATGGTATTCTTATATAATAAACACTGGAGAATCTCAATACTGGCAAGGTGATATTAATAACGTCAGGATTTATCCTTTTACTGATGGCAAGCCTGAAATACGCTTTACTATTAAGGCTATTAATATTGATTCTACTGATTATTTTCAATGTATTAATACACAGTGCGACTACTATTCTAAATATAGCCATCCTTGTGAAGGTATTGGCAAACGGGCATCGATTACTTCAGGTATTCCTAAAGAAACTTTTACAACTGTATCCGGACTCAATGATAAGTTACTACTTAATATAGACGGTTACGGTGACCAGCAAATAAATTTAGGTAATTTTACTAATATAACTGGTAGTGATATGGCAAAAGTATTAGTAAATAGAATAAGTTTGGTAGACGTAGGGCAGTATACTTATGTAGAATCTACGTTTGATTATACTCAAAATACACTTATAATTCATTCAGGTTCGTCTACTGAAGGTGGGACAATTAGTATAGGTGGTCCAGCAGCAGAAATCTTGGGCTTTTTTAATGAGTTAGGGGAAGATGTATCTGTTGAGACTATAGGTAAGTCTCCGGCATCTGGTTTTGATTACTCAGCCTCTCGTAGGTTAAAAGGTTTCGAGATAAATGCCTTGATCGATTCGGATGAAGAACATACCGCTTATTATCATAATCCTAATCAATATACTGTGGAAGCTGGTCGATCTGACTTTATCGATTCAATGAGCTCATCCCATGCTCCCCGGCCAATTGACATAGACTACTATAAAGAGATAGATGGTAATAATAAATTAATCATAGACGGTTCTCATCCAGTTAATGATTCTGGAAGACTTACTTTAATAAAAGTTAACGGAACTAGATGTAAAGATGTCGACGAGAATATGTTTGTTTCTTCAAGATTTAGTTCTTCTTTTAGTAAAGTGGTGTTGTTAAGGACTTATAGAATGACTGATGTTGAAACTTCCTTTGTTCAAATAATTTATACAGCCACTATTGAAGATCCAGAAAAAGGCGCTGTACATACTTCAGATGATGTTACATATAGCATAGAAGTAGATTGGTTAGTAAACAAAGGTGATTTAATTGGATTTTATAATTTTAACGTACTGTGCCCCCATTCTATGCAACAGCGGCAGCCAAACGCTGTCTACTTTGAAGTGGCTGGAATGCCTGAAGGTAAATTTTCAATCGGAAAACCTGCAGCCAAAGGGGTAATAGGTTTATCTTTTTATGCAAGAAGTAGTAGAATTCAAGAGAACATCCAGTTGGAAATAGATCTAGGTCGGAGAGCTAATATAGCTGATTTACATGTTCATGGTGAGGAATTGAAAACTGATTATGAGTATAATGTAGCTGCATGCCTAGATGTAACTTGGGAAGTCAATTTACATAATGACACACATTGGCACGATGTAAATCATTGCTATACCGGAGTGGTAGGCCGTAAAGTAGAGCATAGAAATAAAGCTTATGGTTTGGAATGCTTAGATGATTGTATAACTACCCCAGATAATGGTCAACAAGGCAGTACTTATACAAGTAATTCTCATGGAGGGAGTCTGCACTGGGACGGCTCCAATTACATTCAAAATGATGATCCAGATACTTATAGCGGCCTGGTTACTATTGGAGAACATAGTTATTTTTATGTTAATGGTGATGGGGAATGGAACAGTGCTGAATGCGGGGCTACCGGAGATGAGGATGCTGCTTATCGTTATATGGAGTTTCAAAGCCCCTGGACTACAGGCGAGCCTTATGATTATGAGTTTGACCCCTTAACATTTACCTTATTATTTCCTCCTGGCCGGCAAGTTAAAATACACAAAACTGCTATTTATTTTAAAGAGTCTAATAACTTTAAACATCTTTCTTTGTCTTATTACCTTGGGGAGTTTGGAGGGAACGGAGATGCCGAAGAGATACATTGGAAGTATGTCCCAACATTTACTTCTGTAGATTTAGATGGTACCATGTTATATGAAGGTTTGACTGATGGTGAAAGACGAAGTCAGCAGTATGATGATATTTATTTTTCTAATCCATGGCCTTGGGGCAAACCTGAGTATGTGAATGGTGTTTGCACTAATTGGGATATATATCAGACTCTAATGAATGAGCGTATGAATACTCTAAAACACTACTTTGAGCCTGTCGAGTGTTATGGGTTCAGATATCATAATGAGTGGCATAAAAGTACTAAAATAACTGAAATAGAGGTGTTTAGTTATTTATACATAGAACCTTCTTTACTAGATAATGTTAGTATGTACAGTTCAGTGTATAGTAATGAATGGCATGAGTTGTCTTTTACTGCAGATGAGGACGACGATGAAAAGATTACGGCACATGTTTCGGGCAGTCCTAGGTATTTTAAACTCGAAATAAAATCACAAGATATATTTAAACTCAAAGAATTAAATGCTACTATTTCTATGGAATATATAAAAGATTTAGATTGCTATAATACTATTAGTGCTGATTATGCACCTAAAGGTATTGTAACAGAATCAAAAGAGCTGATTATAGAAAATACTTATGATATTCCTTTGAATCTAATAGTAGATATTCCTACCAGTTTATTTAAACAAGATGACATATTGTCCTGGGTCAGGTTTGACTCAGAAGATTCTACTATTAATGCTGAAATAGGTCCAGGAGCTATAGTACGTAAAAATCCAGACTATCCTTTATATATGGCTGATGGTCAAATAGCGAATAATTGTATTGCTTATTATTTAAAAAATATGATTGATAATAAACCATCATATCAATTTATAAATAATTACAAATGGACTTTTTACAAAACATTACACCATAATGAAGATGTAGCTTATACTAATGACCCTACAGGAAAACAGTACTCTGTTTCATTCGATAAAGTATCTAGTAAATATTGGAAGTTAGGGGTTTTTGACACAGGTCGTTATGAATTAAATAGTTTTAAATTATATAATGGCCTTAGTTTATTAGATAATTATAATATATATATTCAAGCACGTACTGATTTTTTTAGTGGTAAATTTAAAACTTCTATTGACCCTATTACAGGCAACATACTTCCAGTAAGTGTGGTAGAGGATGATTTTTCTAACAGTACTTATTTAGATTATTGGGATTATGACTTCGGGCTTAATCCCGGGAATAATAATCTTGTAGAGGCATATGATAGTATATTTCCTTATTTAGATGGGTGGGGCATGGCAGCAATAAATAAAACCTTTTGGCCAGGTGCCCTTAGTTTCAGTGTGGACATACATTTTAAATTTGGGCTACCTAGTAGTTTAAAATACACTGTGGAGCTACTAGATGAAGATGAAAGAGTTTTGTTTACTATGGAATTAACCGGCCAAGGAGATGATACAGCTACTTTAGATATTTGGGCAACATACCCAATTAGTCAAGAGATGAAACACTTACAGTATTGGGGCACCGACCCCATGTTATATGCTGGAGGGCAATCAATCACAAACCCAGATTCAAAAGATTTAATATTTAGTGTAGAAAAAGTTGGTAATACTTTTTCTTATATTTCCTTAGACACTGTTGATGGTGCTAATATTTTTAATACTACATCTCAACTTTCATTCCCTGATAGGGTTAGCAAGTTAAATATACGTTATGAAAACATGTCTTCAGATGAATATTATACTCAAACTACTAAAGTAAGTACCAGTAGTGTGGTTGTTCAAGCACTCCCTTATCTAAGTGCGCAAGAATTTATAGCTTTTGATTTTAATGATAGTGAACCTGTCGATAAATTTGAAATAGTACATACTCAATCTGAGTTGTTGAAACCAGCTATTTTGATAGGCAACTTGGATAAGGATGACTATATATTCTGGGCATATAGTTTTGCTAAGACTGGAGATTTGACACCTGTTAGCCGTAGTATATATAGTAATAATGGTTTTTATAACTCAGGTAACAATGCTCTTGATTCAAACCCCTGGAATCTTTTTTCAGACGCATGGAATTTTTATTTCACTCATTGCTCTTGTTATGTAAAGTATGATTTTGGTGCTGGAAATGCAAGAGTTATTAATTATCTTTATTACACTCCTTATGCCAGTACTACTTATCAAACACCTGACATAGTGCAAGTTTATGGTACTAATGAGTATGGAGATACTTTTGACCCTGAGTCATCTAGTAATAAACTTTTAATAGAGTTTGATATTAATAAGTATGGGTCTACTCATGCCTATAATGAAGAGTATTTTACTAACAATAATTACTATAGATTCTTGATAATTTATTGGCCTAGAAAAGAAGACAACACTTGGAATACATTACTTTTATCAAAAAAAATGAGGTTTGGTCGTAAATTTAATGACTTCAACCCTTATAACTCGATCACTAATGAGCAAGAAATATTATTAATTCATTCAGATAATGAAGCCACTGACATTGAATTTATAGACTCTTCTTATTACTCTCACCTTCTATATAAAGCTGGGGCTCCTACGCATTCAACTACTGTTGCCAAATTTGGTAATTCTTCTATGTATTTTAATGGGGGTAACAGTTTTATTAAAGTGGGGGAGGACTCGCCTGCTTCAGAGGCTTATTTTGATTTTGCTGACAATGATTTTACAATCGATGTTTGGATATATATGACAATACATACTACATACAGGCGTGTGTGTTCAACACGTTCAGTAGGTGGGACCGGAATGATAGTTACAATACATGCTAACGGTACTCTTTATTTTCAGGATACTACTGCCGGTATAGTGTATTCCTCTCATTACATACCTTTAAATCAATGGAGCCACATAGCTGTTGTTGGGCATGAGGGGACTATAAAACTATATCTTAATGGGGTAGCAGATCCTGCTACGCTAGTTCAAGGGGTTCTATCACCTCCCGACTCTATATTTATTATAGGCAGGGTTATTAACCAAGGGTCTTATTCGTTCTATGGGTATATGGATGCGTTTAGGGTTAATAATGGTAGGGCGTTATGGACAGAAGATTTTACTCCCCCAGAATTCATAAAAACTTTTGAAAATAGTGTACTTACTGCTGCTACTGAGGAAGATTATACTAATTATTTGGCGATTGATCTACAGCAGCTACATAATGTAGATTTTTTAAGAAACTCCGGTCCAAACGAAAACTTAAAAAATATTTGGAATACTTCAGAGATAGATTACTCTGGGTCTGACACTGCAAATATAGATGAAGTTGAATGGAAAGGTTCAGCCCCTGTGTTATTGCTTAATTTTGAAAACTTTACGGACAGTTCTGAGTCTGAGCATGTTCTAGTAAAGGAGGGGGATGTTACTATTAGTACAATAGGAAGTGCAGTAACTCCTAATGGTCATGCAGTGTTCAATGGTGGAACTATCTCTATTGATACCTCTGGCGATTTTAATCTATACGCAGAAGAGTTTACTATTGATTTTAGAGTTCTCCGAGCAGGCGCTGGTTATGAAGGTATTATTTCTCGCACGTCTGCATTAAATTCTACCTCTTCTTTCTCATTTACTTTCGGGGTAGACGATTATTTAGTAGCCACTGTGTATAGTGGTGGAAGTCTGTTTGAGTTAAAGTCTCAGTTTATGCTAAGTACTTCTATTTGGTACCATGTAGCACTGGTTAGATTCAATGGTACTTTAGGCTTATACATAGATGGTACAGCACATGATAGTATTTATATAGGTACAGCTGTTGAGGTAAATTTGGCAGCCACTCCACTAATATTAGGTAGATTTAATGAAGCATACTTTAAAGGTAGTTTAGATGAAGTAAGAATCATAAAACAACATGCTTATTGGAAACATAGTTTTGATCCTCCAGAAGTAGCATATACTAGTACTGTAGTGGGAGATAAAACTAGTGCTCGTTGGCTTAAAATACCAATGGTTTGTGGTGATAATATAGACCGTTATTTGCAATACATAGGTATATACCCCGAGATAACAATGGCGTATATGCCTGGCGGAGGCTATAATTGTGAGTGGGTACCTTTTGAAGTACCAAGTAGACTTACTAATTATATCACAAGTGCTAGGAATCTTGCCCCACACGGTACAATACTAAATATAGCAGAAAAATACTATGAGTTTGAGACATCAGGTCTGCCTAGTTGGAACAACTTAACATACCCAGTTACTATTGCTTCAGGCATAGAACAGACTAATTTTTCTGGTGAATTTCCTGATCCCATCTGGGAGTCTTACTCTGAAGATTTTACTAGTTTATATTCTAGCATATCTCGTGAGACTAAGGCATTAAAAATAGCCCTAACTTCAGATGAGGACGGTGTATGTAGTTTTAGAACTAAGGATGTATCAGGAGCGGCTACGTTTGAGATCGAGATTGATTATAGCATTAATCATGTGTCATCTAGTAGACTTACTACCGAGTTGCATATATATAATGCTGATAGATCTCATACAATGTACCTAAAAAGAGAACTAGTTTCTGGAAGTTCAGCAGTGATATATTTTTGGAAGGATGCTTGGTATGTGACGTACAACACATTTATATCGGACTTACTTAAAGAAATCACCAAATTTAAAATTAGAAAACATGGGTATACTTTCACAGCATCCTACTTTAATCGTGTAGATAATGAGTGGGTAACTTTTGCGGACCATGAAAATTACGATTTCGGTTATGATGACCCTATATTTTTTGAATACTCGGTGGACAAGCTTGGTAACTTTCCTGAGAATACAATTAATATTACTAATGCAGTACTAACTGTAGATAATACTACTATTTCTGGCTCAGCTGGGTGGGGGATAAGGCCTATAGATGATGATGAAGACTTCTCTTGTCTGGAATATCTTACTCCTGAAGTCCTAACAGACTTTGGGCCGGTATTGGTTTTAGATGATTTAATAATTGGTAGAAAGATCCAGAACTTTGAATTTCGTTACTATAATGAAGGTGTAGGTGGCGGCGGATTTAGTATATTAGACAGTAATGGGGACGAAATATTAGGTTTAGCTACTAATTCTCCAGAATGGATGGTAAAATCTATTAATGGCTGGGAAGTAATAAACGATAACCCCTTTTCAGGTAATGACAGTTGGTATAAAGTTCTAGTTACTTTTGATTGGTCAGCTTTTACTGCTACTATTACTTGGCAAGCGGTTACTGCCAATGACTATGTAAGTCATACTGTTAGTTTAATTGAACAAACTAATGTGTCTACATTTCAAATAAGGACTATGACTGGTAGGTCTTGGGGTCTAAATTATCAGAAAATTAAATTCGATGATGTAATAATTACTCCAGATTCTTACTGGATGCAAGATTGGCACCCATACAACTGTTTGTCTGGTGACGCATCTAATGAAGGGTATGAGTATTCTTGGGGTTTTCCATCAATTGATCCTAAACCTACACTTACTTTAGATTTAGGTGGAATATATAATGTTAATAAATTTGTATTAACTCATCAAGCTTCTTCAGAAGCTACTGACTGGATGAACACTGCTTATACTATTTCATACGCTACATCTATTTCTGGAACATTTAGTCCTTTAGTAGAAGTAACAGGTAACACTGAGTCTAGTATAGAACATTACCTTGATGATGCAGTTGAATGCTCTTTTATAAAACTAGAAATAGATGCCTACACTAAGCCAGCTGTAGCACCAATTATTACTGTGGAAGGCCAAAGCGATACGACTGAATTTATAACCATAGATGGTGGCTTTTTAAGAGAGTTCGAGATATGGCAAGCAGATGATAATATAGCAATAAATTCACAAGATCACCCTGTAGTTTGTTTGGATCTAAGACATGCATTTAATGTTACAGGGCATAATTTAGAACTATATGGGGATTATCCTTGGGAAAAGAGTTGGCGTAATGATGAGGAATTCTACCAATACTCAGATGACCCCACTTCTATTGCTAACGAGGTCTCTTTTACATCACCAGCTCAAGCTTCAGTACCTTTCTTTTACTCTGGTGAGTACTTAGATGTTAATCGTACCGGAGGTCCTGTTATATTAACATCCTCTGTTTTCTTAGCCAAGGGAAACTATGCAATACGTTGGAGTATATATAGACCTGACACCTCTGAATTAGTACACATGGATATTATTGGCCCTTCTTCATACACAGTTACTTCCTCTATAGTATCGGAAGGTTGGGTTACTCAATCTAGCACTCTTAATTTGGCTGAGTCTGGTTATTATACAGTACAAGTAAGGGCTTTACCTACAAGTCTTACAGGTACCTGGGGGGTAAGAGCTGTTAGTTTTGAAAATGCCCAGGCAACCTCAAAATGGCTGGCTCTTCGTAGAATTACTGCAGAGAATTTTACGTATGATTGGAGAGACCCATCACAATACATCGATGAGGATGCTAGAGGGATAGCTCCAGGAATAGATTATTTAAAAAAAGTGCTAGTATATACAACAAACCATCTTCGTCCTACAGAATGTAGTTGGTGGTGGGACTCTGGTATGAGTGTTTTAGAGAATGATACTATTAATACTAAAGAGGGCTTTCGTTCCCTGAAAATAACTTACCCAGACTCAGATAGGTCAGATTTTATTAGACTTATAGAGGGAGATACCTTTGGGATGGATGACCAATATTCATTTAAAGACTCTTTAAGCATGTGGTTATACGTGAGTGATGTGGACAAACTAGATATAACTACAGGAGGTATAGCATTTGGTTGTTTCGAAGGCTGGGCTAGCGTAGTTACATGGGATAATCACTTAGATAAATCCTTTGATTGGATTAAAATCAAGAGTAACCTACAGACTTGGAATTTTAGCGATATGAATTTAAAAACAGGCTGGAATCGGGTTAGATTACGTTTTGATGAGTATGATATTACTTATCCGCCTGCTGATATTAATACTGGGGTTCTAGACTCTGTATTAAATTATCGTGTAAATAGAACTTCTTCTTTTGGTATGGTATTTACTGGAAAAGGTGAAAGTTTTCATATGTTTTTAGACGGCATAAAAATAGAAAGAAACTATTTCTACGACGACGTAGTTTTTGGTGATAAAGGATTATGTTTAACTTGGGGTGAGTTCGCAGAGATGCCTTTAAGCGGCACCAGCCTTAGGAGAGGTGCTATAGAAATGTGGTTAAAGTTATATACAGGGTCTAATGGGGTTGATATATATGAACATGTAGCTTCTAGAACTATATTTACTTTAATAAATAATAGTGATGAGTGTATTACTCTAAGTATAAGAGGCTCCCATTGGTTTGAGATAGGCATAGGAAATATCAAGGCGGGTTTTTCTCAACTGTATGTTGATGCGCTTGAGTATGATTTAAGTAACTTCACTTTTGGTATAGGGGATATTTTTCATGTAGCCCTAGCTTGGAGCCATGATGGTACAGAAATGTCCAATAATAATACTTTGCGTTTATTTATAAATGGAGTGGAATGTCTTTCTTCTAATTCAACGTGGGGGATCTCAGATAATAAAGGAACATTACTACGATTAGGTGGGGGGAACTCATACTTATCTACCAATGATAATGATGATGGAAGCGCCATCTTTAGTAATGTTAAACTGTATAATTACTGCAAGGAAGAGTATGACTTAAATGAACAAGCACCTAAAATATATGATGCGGCGTCTTCTAACTCCTTTTTACGTTTGTCTGCCGATAATATTACTTTTTATGGGAGTACCTCAGTGGAGCTACCAATGGTGTTTGAAGCTATTCAACCAGGTGATGAGGTAAAAGTTTACACTAAAGTAGATAAAACTAAACCTGAATTATATAATCAATTCACAGGAACCATCACTGTTGATTGGGAGGTACCAGTATAAGGAGAAACTAATATATGTCAAATTATAATTTAATACATAGTGGATTAATTGAAACTAACACTTCAGGCACTAAACAACTAAATACTGAAGAACTTACTCTTCTGTATGATGGTAACACAGTGACTTCAGGGGTAACGCTCATCGATACCGATATTTTATATATAGATATAGATCTATATAATAGGGTGAATGTAGAAGATTTTAAATTATACATAAATGTGCCTGATCGTCAGGCATCTTTAGTAAGTGTAAACTTTTATTATAAAAATAATATAATTGATGATTATACTTTATGTTCTAAGGAACAAGATATCGATGCTTTTTATCCTATCAATTTACCTGAATTATTCGCCCCAAGATTTTGTAGGATAGTTATAGATTCATTGGAGTGCACTATACTTGAGATCAGCTTGACCAACGATGATGATCAGGTAGCCTTTGGTGAAGATGGAAATCAGTCACTAGTTACAGTTGATCACACATATGGAAATTATACTACTTTACCCATCTTTAATAATGCTGCTATTGATACACCTGTAGTGAACGCTTATGTTTTAGTAGACTATCAGGAAAATGAGTCTGATTTTTATTTAACCTTAAGTCCTTCTTTTGATGGTGAATATGAAGGGTTGGCTGATGGAGCTTTTATAAAAACAGACGACACATCGTTTAAATATACCTGGTCTAGGGGCATGTTTGATGGTACAGTAGTTATTGGGGATACTATACAGACTGATCCTAATTACTATGGGTCTACTTATAATTACACTACTCCTGTAGTTTCATTGGGAGATCCTTTAATGTCTTCTTTTCTAATTACTAGGCAGACTATTACTAGTGGTACTAATATTACCTGGGGGGACCCAAATAATAAATCTACAGTTAAAGTATTTAGTTCCAATACGGCTCCCATAGCATTCACTAAATTTTTTATTACAAGTACTTCAGTAGATTTTACTGTGAGTATCTACAAAGCTGATCTAGCTAATGGTGCGCTAGAAGAGTATAAAACTATTCAAACTACTTCTACTGCGGATAACACAGTACTATTTGATAAAACTTCCGGCACTTTTTTGATTCTTTTGATAAATAATCAAGTAGTTCGTTATAAATACAATGAAGCTAGTGCCTTTGGTGCAATAACTTATTCCACTAGCTCTACTGATAATAAGTTTAAGGATAATTGGGCTGTGGATGGTTATGGTAATGTTTGGGGGTATGTAAGTAATTCTGGGTATAAATTAAGATTCTTAAATGGTGTGTCATTAGAAGCAACTACTGTGTTGACCGACGCGGCTATCCCTTTTGTCACAGATTTAGCAGTTAATTTAAGATACGCTAGTTGCTGGTTTACAGATCCTGGGGTCAAGATGCTCAAACATGTTGATGCTGATGGAGTAATGTTGGTTAGTAAGTCTATGAATAACCCCACGTATTTGACTTCTCTATATGATGGGGGATGTTTAGTTGTAGATGTAGGAACTACACTTATTACACGTGTAGATTACTTTGGAGAAACAATAGCAGAAATAAATTTTTCCTCTATTTATGAAATTATAGATATTGACTATAGTATTTCTGAGGAAAGTACGACCGCTCTTCATGAACGCTTTTGGGTATTGACACATAATGGTTATGTGTTTCAATATACTTTTGATGGTTTAATTATATCAGAAGCAAGATATATTTCAGCTACTAGTATACATGCTTTTCTAGGCGGATGTTTAATACATTGTACCTCTTTAAATAAAACCTACCAATTAAACTCTAATGGTGAACAAACTAGAGTTTGGGATTATACTGGATTAGATACTATGGGGCCAGTCCCTTGCCCAATTGACATGTCTTATGAAGAATACCTAGAACAAGCTGAATCAGCTAGTATTTTACCGATAAATTCTGATCCTGTATGGGGAGTTGGTACTGACATAGATTGGAAGGAGGTTAAAAGTGACGGGTATTTGTTACCCTTTGCTAATTATCATCAACTGAAGTATAATTTTACACCTTTAGTTATAAACGACTTATGCTTGAATGGCGACTTTGAGACTGGTGACCTTACTGGTTGGGTAGAAACTAATTCTGGTTTTGAGATAACCACTATAGACCCACGAGAGGGCTCATACTGCCTTAGATTAATTCAGTCTGAGAACGATGGTACTGTACATCGATATATAGATTTATCTACTTATACTGGTATAGATTTTGACCTACTAGATAATAATTTACAAGGGTATGTATTTAATGTTAACTATTGGATTAAAAAGAACGATATGCATTACACCTCTTATTACAGCACCGTTACTGTAGAATTTTATGATACGGAGTCACATGAAATAGATAATACTAGTTTGTATGCTAAACATGGCTATGAAATTTCAGATGGTTTATGGTATAATGAATGGTTACAAAGTAAAGTACCAAGTGGGACGAGGTTTATAAAAATAATAGTCTATTCCTTTCATCATGTTGCATATAATTCACAGGCCTTTGATGGATTTAAAGCGCAACTAATGCATTCTCCAGAACTTGATTTAGTGGGAGTCCCTAAACCCATCAAACTCGAAGATATTATGCCACAGACTTCAAAAAACATCTATCTTAAAACAGATTTCCCACCAGGGACCGCCAACAGTGAGTATGTAACTCAATTAAAATGTTGGTGGGGGAGTAAGGAGGAATAAATATGGAAGCAACTTTTAATAGTACTAATTCATTTAATGTTGATGGAGATAAAACTGCTGAATTCTTAGAGAACAGGCGGATTAAATTAGATTGCGGTGAAGACGGTATTAGGTATGCTTCTATAATTTCAGCTACTTTTACCTCTAGCACCTTGATTACTATAGATGAGGCTGCAGCAACAGTTAATCTTATAGAGGTATGGTACAGTGTGGTTAAGCCGGGACTGGAGGGTAATTTACCCGACCATTTTCATTCAACTACTGAAGGAGATGGTGGGTATATTACATCATCGTCAGGTCTTGTTTATAATTTTTTAGATCTTACTGACACTTCTTCTACTTATTCTGGTACTGAGAATATGTATGCGCAGTCCACAGGTTCTGGGGTAGAGTGGGCTACAATTACGGTAACTTCCGGAATAGATGGTATAGATGGGCTAGATGGATTAGACGGTGCTAGTTGGCTTACAGCTTCTGGGGTTCCAACACAAGAAATGGGCTCCGCAGAGGATTTATTCCTAGATTTAGTTACTTATGATATTTACACAAAAGATGATCCTACTTATGGATCTACAAATTTATTTACTGACGCCGGAGGGACTGCTTCTGCAAGTAGTACCTTTTCAACACTTGTTCCCGCTCAAGCAGTAGATGGTAATATTTCTACTTCTTGGATGGGTGGTAGTGCTGTGAGCTGGTGGAAATATGAATTCCCAGAAAGCCTCCTTATATCAAAATTGAGTGTATTACCTATGAATCAAGGAGCTTCTAACCAGGTTAAAGACTTTGAAGTTTATGGTTCCAATAACGATGCAGATTGGGATTTACTGACTTCTGGCCAGATAGATAATGTGAACGCGTTTTATGATATAAACTTCTCTAATTCAGTGCCATATAGTTTTATTAGATTTAATGTTTTAACTGTCTATGCAAACTATGCGGCAATGGACGAAATTCAGGCATTTCAAGTGGATGATGTAGCTTGGAGAAAAATAGGTAATATAAGTGGTGGAGAAGGAGAAGGAGGGGGCGACTATACTTTTATAGCTCTTACAGACACACCTTCTACCTATTCTGGAACAGAAGGTCAATACCTCCAATCTACCGGCTCTGGGGTTCAATGGGGACATGTTGCTAATATTTCTTCTGGTGCACCACCACCTTCGGTCGTATGCCCCGGTGATGTAGGGGATTTTTATATAACTACCAATGATAATGATATATACGAAAAAAGTGACGTTCCTCCCGAGTCAGTTTCTTTTAAATCCATTATAATAGACATTACAGATAACTGGGGAGACACTTCTTTTTTAGGAATTAGGTCAGTAGAATTTAAAAATGATGATGCATTAATTTCTTTAGCTGACGAGGATATCACGTGCTATTCCACTTCTGAGTATGCAACAGTTTATGGCCCTAAATATACATTTATAACATCTACTTCTAAAACAGCATCCTGGTCAGAAAACCAATGGCTGGCCGGTAATGGCTTTGTAACAAATCAACGAATAATATGTGTTTTAGATACCCCTATTGAATTTAATTCTGTGGTTGTTAATAACTCTCATAATGGGGGCGGTTATGAAACTTCTGGTGCAAAAAATATAAAAATACATGGATCTACTGATGAGATAACCAACACAACCTATGATTCTGTTATATCTAATGCCGCGTTAATTTTTTCAGATCAACTTGCTACCCATTTAGTGCCTACTAATGTTATAGATGACCAAATATTGGATTTAATACTAGATACATCTACTAGTTGGGTTAAAGTATTAGATGCAAAAAACAATTTTATTGCACTAGATGATACCCCCACTACTTATTCAGGAGGGCAATACTTAAGAACTACGGCATCTGGAATAGAAGCCATAGATGGTATAATTGTGAAAGCACCTAATGAATCTGAATGGCTAATACAAGTCACTAATTCAGGAACCTTATACACTACGGCTATGTAATAAAGTATCCTCTATATTAACAGAACTATAAATTTAAATTTATAATGGGAGAATAATTTATGGCCACCATCGTCAAATCAGTTGAGTATGTAGAAATAGATGTACTCTCTACTGAATTAGATGTTAGTAGTAGTTTGACTAAAGGACAGGATTATAGAAACTGTGTCCCTTTCATGACGTCACATTCTACTAATGATTATCTTGATAGTAAGCTTTTTGATATGTACTTTTCTGGTACCTTTATTAATGGTATTATTAATTTCAGTAGAGGTAATTTAAGAGTATCTACTGCTACTATTAAATGTTATGTGGTTGAATTTTACCCATCTCAAGTAAAAGTACAACAAGGTACTTTTGATAATAGCTCTGCTACAACTGATACTGTCACATTACCAATCTCTTTAAATAGTAAAGACAAGGCAGCAGTTGTTTTTTCTTGGAAAACTACATCATCTTCTCAACAGTACAGGGCATTAGTAGTTAGAGGACGTGTACTAGATGAAACATCCATGGATTTTTATAGGAATTACGTAGATGGTAGCTGTACGGGTCACTGGTTTTTATTTGAAGACCTTGTTAATAATTTTAAAGTTACACATAAAGATAGCTCTTACACTAGTGCTGGTCAAACATTAACCATAGATGATGGAAGATGTGTTGACCCCTTAAGGACCTTCCTTTTAGGGTCTTATGCCTCCGCAGGCGTTAATACTGGTTATCTTACTAGAGGAACTACTAGAATATTTCTATACTCTAATGGGGCGATACGGAGTGATAAGCAAGATGTGTCTTATTACACTATATATTGGAACTGCCAGGTTATAGAGTTCTTGGATCAGGAAAAAATATATGTCCCTTTTGATCATTTTTTAACGTCGTTTACTACCGCTACACAGACTAGGGCTGTGGGAGACCAACCAAATAATGTACCATTTATATGTGATATGGACTATAGTATGGTAATTTCATCCATGCCACAGGGTATGTGCAGGGCTAATCAAACTGTGGTAGCTGCCATGAAAGAAGCATTTGTTTCTGTTGAGTTAGTAGACGGAGCCTCTATTGAGTATACAAAAGGGGCAGCTGTTTATGCCAATTATCCTGCTTATGTTACTGCGGTAGATTGGATGGGTATTACTGTAGATATAGGTACTAATGACTCACCTATTCCTGAAGGAGGCGAACCCGGGGAATCGTTTGTTAAGTCAGTAGAAAATTTTAGATTTACTCTTGATGACTATTTTGGTGCTAGGGTATTAAGTAAAGGCCAAAACTGGTTAAATTGTGCTATTTTTTCATCTACTAGGGGAACTGGTGGGGATAATATAAATCAAAATATGGCCAATGTGTATATAGTATCTCCAGGAATAGTTTGTTTTAAAGCATGGGATACCACAGCTCAAATTATAGATGTGAGTGTAGTAGAGTTCTGGCCGGATCAAGTTAAAGTTCAACATCAGAATAGCTATTTAAAGACAACTACTACAACTACTACTGAGATTGAAGAGCTGTCCGATATTAATAAGTGTCTTATCACTTCTGCGACTTTTGTTGCTGGAGCATCTGCCGACGGTCGTCAGAATATGGTGCGTACGGGCTTTTTAGATAATACTACAGTAGAATTCTACCGGTATACCTCTACTTATGCAACAGATGTGTCTTTTTTTATTGTAGAGGATCTACAAGATAACTTCGATTCAGTACATTTTAAAGGTGATTTTACTTCCGCTAATCAAAATATATACGACGACACCCATAATTGGGATTATTCCAATACATTCATCATAACATCTTATGCTTCAGCTAATGTTAGCACTACACCTAGTAGGAGTTTTATCAGTGCTTATTATGCAGGGGAGTTTAAACCCACTTATTTAGTTAAATACGATGCATCTTATTATACTGTTTATTATTATACTACAGTGGTTAAATTTAACCAAAAGAGTAAACATGTGCAACACTTTAGTGCAACATTTAATGTGGCATCACTTACTGGGGAATATTCTGTAGATTTCGCTAATCATTCTAATGCTTTAACTTGTTATAATACAGGTCAGCAAAGTAGTATGAAGTGTGATACTACGGCTGCCACCGGCATATCAGATTCTTTTGCTACAATTAGAATTACGGACTACGATAATAGAACCTATGAGCAGTCAAAGCCCTCACATACTTACACTTCTCATGGTTCTTTTATTATGATTGATTGGATTGGCCAGCATTATCAAAAAGAGTATGATGTAGCTAAAATGACGCCGACAAAGTCAGTTATTAACTCTGTACAGATAGCTTCTTCAGATAATACTGATGGTTATTTAATTATCCCTCTAACAAAAGGTCAAAATATAAAACAATGTGTACCTTTTATTAGTTCATCTACGGCATCCAGTGATAATGAGCCTGTTAGATTTTATAGATCTGTGTATAGGTATGAAGATCCTGACACTTTTAGTGTTAGATTCGGTAGTGACGCAACTAGTACTAGAAAAACTACTTGTTATATTACTGAATTTAGTGAAGATATCAAAATTCAGTATGGGGCAGGGTACGCTGATGGGTATACAAAAATATTCACTATAAACGAAGTTAATTTAGATAGAGCTTTTTTAGTTTTTTATGGTTATAGTGACTCATGGGAAAATTTTATAAGGAATCATGCTATATGTGGCCATTTTAAAAGCTCCACCGAGTTGGAATTTATTAGGACTTATACAGGAGAACAGATGTGCGTAGGTTGGTATGTGGTAGAATGTCCTGATGACGATAGTTACTGGAAAGTACAGCATATATATGAAACTAGTTTGGGAGGCCAGGGCACTCAGGTAGTTGATATTCCTAATCATTACAATATAAATAATACCTTATTTTTTGCTTCTTGGACATCCACCGCTGCTGGTGCATACCCCAGCAGGAGTATGTACAGAATGCGTCCCACACTTCAGAGTATAGAGTTTAATAAATACGATGTCTCTTATTATAACATGGATAATGTAAATGTGGAGGTAATCCAAATTTCAAAAGAACTAGTTGCTAGAGGATTTAAAGCCAGCGGGAATGATGTTAGTTTGAATACAACAACTACATCTACTGATATAGACCTTAGGGGAAATAACTTTGATTTGACTAGATCAATGGTAATTAGTGGTAATCAAGGAAATGAGGGTCGTGTGGATACTACAGCAGCTGCCGCCTTTGATGAGGGGTATCATCACTATTCTTTTAAAGATAGTAATACAGTAACAGCAATAAAAACTGGAGGAGTATCTTATAATACTTATAGTTATTTTTTCGTGTACCAATGGCCAGAATTTAATAAGTACTATATGGAGGGCACTGTTATCGAAGACATTGACGCACAGGAGATCCCAATAGACAGAGAGGTCTTGGCTTATCGTTCATCCACTGGAGAACTGGTGGATAAAACTACCTCATCTGGGGGGTATTTCTTTGTGGAAACTCCTTACCCTGATAAGCACCATATAGTTTGCAGGGACGATGAAGCCGGCAATGATTATAATGATTTAATTTATGGTAGTATGCAGCCAGCTGTTATTTCAGGGACTTTCGCTTATAACGAGGGGCTAGTTACTATATCTGGGATGTATATTGGTGTACCTCTTGGGAGGTTATAATATATGGTAGATTTATATTCTTGGGTGGATGACCCTTCCTATTCTTGGACGGATGAGCCATATATTCAATGGTCTGTTTCTGTTGATAGCGCTCTTAATCAGGTTTGGCAGGATATAAATTATGCTTACGCTGCTACTTCAGAAGGACTAGACATCATAGATATAAACTCAACTGAAAAAATAGCGTATGTGTCATTAGTAGGTGGTTTTTCCACCATATGGGCATCAGAAGATACTATTTATTTAGGTACTAATGGAGGGGTTAAATATTTAAGTAAGTCTTCTATATTAGGGGATAGTGCTTCTCCAATTAACTTAACGGCCTTTTTAAATAGCTACACTTATTATGCTCCGGCATCTACAGATGTTAGGTATATTCATGGGTTTGAAAATAAACTATCCATAGTCACTGCTTCTGGTATGGACCTGGTAGACAACACTAGTGGGGGCTTTAAAAGTTCCACCTCTAATACTAAAATTGGAAAATGTTTTTCAACAGCCGATAGATCGGTGTATTATACAGTTAATAATGCTTCAATTAATGGGGTATTTAAAGTAAATTCTTACTTGTTTGATTGGGATACACCTGATATTAGTTATGTAACTGATGATTCTTTTTTACCCAATGTAGTAATAAATGATATATTTATTACACTACAAACAGCGAGCAGTGGGGTCAATAATACAATATTTGTGGCAACATCTTCAGGGGTTTATATATTTGATGAAGACTCAGCTCAAGTTGATCATTATACAAATGAATTAGCAGGTACCTCTATAAATATTACCGGTATATGGGCTGATCAGGCTTCCAGTATTGGATCTGGTAAGATGTATATAGTGTCTAGTGGTGAAGGTGCTGGGTTTTCTGTTTTTGATTTGGATACTAAGTCTTTATGGGATAAATATACATTAACAGATAAGGGCCGGACAAATGAAGTATTAGTATCAGAAGATTTGATTGATGTAGGAGGTGCTTAATGGTAGATTTTATACCACCAGAAAGTACAAAAATACCATTTAAGTTTGATTCTAGTGGGTATACTCCCCCAGATTTTACTAGTGTTGATTTTAAATTCTCCCCTACACTAGTTAAAGTAGCACTTAATAATGCTATTAATGGTGTGGCAGTGTATCAACAGCCAAAAGATTATTTAAAAAGTTGCAATACTAATGTAGTAGGTTACACTTCAGGAAGTTTACAGATATTTAAAAGTGATTGTATTTATGGTGGTATACGGGACCTTTCAGTAATATTACGGTCTATTAATTTTACCGACATACCCGCTTATATTAAAATAGGCACTACAGATTATATTGATTTAGATTTATCTTTAAAGGGTTGGAGTAAAGAAGTAATTAGTAATATTACTGGTGCCCTTAAAGGTTGGATAGTTGAACAATCTAAAGATTTACCTTGGTATATAAAACAAGGTCTCACAGGTCAAGTTGATTTAGTAAAACACTTAAAGGTTTTTCAACATCAACAAGCGTATTTTACTGAAATAATAAAAGGCTGGTCTACTGGGGTCACTAAAGACTTATTTAATACTGTAAAGTCATGGCAATCTGATATAATTGATATTTCTGAATATATTAAGACTACCATTCAAGAAACTAGTGATTTAAATACTATTGTATATAAGATTTGGCAGCATAGTAATAGAGATATTAATTTAATGTTGCATGGTTGGCAAGCTGCTGACTTACAATCTATTATACAGGCTTGGCACACTGAAAATTTAAATGGTATTCTCCGAGCTACTTATTTTAGTGATGTAGGAGCTTTTTTATATGCTATACAGCCTGTAGATATTGAAGCCGAAGTCATGGGTTGGGCTATACAAGACTTGCAGATATATATAGCTAAAGGACAATATGATGGGGACCTGTCCGCTGATATCTACGGTATAACTTCTATTAATTTACCATTCCATCTAGTAGGGAAGTTAGGTATTCAAACTATAAAGGATCTAAAGGGCACCATGACTAATTTTGCCGTTGAAGACCTGCCTGTTTATCTGAATACTATTAGTTATTCAGATCTAAATGCTTATTTACTTTCTTCACGTCTTACTGCCGATTTAAGGTTTGAAATATACCCAAAAATTGTTTTTGTTAGACACAATATAAATGTATCTTTTTTGGAACACAGGGATTTGGTAGCATCTATTAATCATACCTGTGTTAGTTCTGGGTTTAAAGAATTACAATTTTCATTACTAGCTAAACATAAATATGACTTACCTTGTCGTATATATGGAGGGGATGGTAGTAATATAGTAGATCTAAAAGTACTTATTAATTCTTACGAATATATATCTCAGAATACTATACCAGTTATGTATATTAATCTAGAACCGGTAACAAGGGCTAATATATATT
>Ga0190313_1000016_pt1 | contig 137820 bp, 163 predicted proteins | sample 4870071011_MG_FD_169989 | JGI IMG/M metagenome (GOLD analysis project Ga0190313, IMG submission 169989) | Hydrothermal vent sediment bacterial communities from Southern Trench, Guaymas Basin, Mexico - 4870-07-10-11_MG | ecosystem: Environmental > Aquatic > Marine > Hydrothermal vents >...
TATAACGTCCTCGTATATCTAGATGCAGATTACAGGAAACCAAATATTCATGAAAGAGTACCAGTTAAGTTACTACTGAGGTTAATAGAGCTAACTAAACCTAAGTCAATGCCCTTCGAATTAACGTACATCACTAAGAGGAAGTACGTATCTAAGAGGACGGCACTAAAAGTACTAAAGTGGGTTAGGGCCAAAGGGAGTTTCACATCTCAATCAATTGAGTACCTAAGGAGGTTAGAGGAGTTAATGAATGGGGAGTTAGTGGTTGTTGAAGTGAAGAATATCAAAAGAACACCTTATCAGGAGTACGTATACGATATATCAGTGCCTGGTACCGAGTCCTTCTTTGGAGGGAATGTACCCTTACTACTACATAATACAGGTCACGGAGGCTGTACCACTATTCACGCTGAGAATATAGATGCTGCAGTTAAGAGGCTTACTAGTCCGCCCATGAACATACCTCCAGGCTATATACCGCTTATTAACCTAGGTATGGTCATTAAGAGAGTCCACATAATGACTAAGGAGGGTAGGTTAAGGCCTGCTAGAAGAATAACTAACATATGGGAGATTGAGGATTACGACAAGTACGTAGAGATAGGTAGGTGGGACCCGATAAGGGATAGGTTCGAGCTTAACCTAAGTAAGAGTATATTCCTTAAGCTAATATCTGAGCAAGCAGGTAGGTCAGTACCTGAGCTTATTGAGGAGATAGGTAGGAGGAAGAGCGTGCTTCAGTGGTTAGCCGTTAAGGGCATTAGGAACTATAGGAACGTAGCCCAGTACATTCAGTCATATTACGCTAATCCAGAGCAGGTACTTAGGCGTATTAGGGAGGAGGTGGTTAAGTATGCCGAAGAGTTCAGGAGGAAAGAGTAAGAAGAAGGTTAAGGTAAAGACTAAGGAGGTCATTGACGCTTTAGCATTAAGCCTTTTTGAGAGACCTGCTAGGAGGTTAGTTAGGGCTTTAGAGATAGATATATCTCTACAGAAAGCAGGTATGGCTGAACACCCAGTTATTTACGTAGCTAGGCACCTACTTTACGTCCTTATAGCCGGCTTAATAGCTATCTACGTAGGTGTTTCCGTATTCTTCATTAAGATACCATTCATAACGCAGGCAATTATAGCGTTAATCATGGGGTTAATACCCCTCTTCATATTCATAGCTATGTTAGTTAAGCCTGCTGCAGCCATAAGCTCTAGGAGAAATGATGTCGAGTCTGAACTACCTTTCTTTGCTGCTTATGTAGCTACGTTAGCTAGGGCTGGCATACCTGTTGAGGTGGTTATTGAGAGGGTAGCTAAACTCAAGATATTTAAGGCGTTGAGGGTCGAGGCGCAGAGGATACTTAGGGAGATTAAGTACTTTGGTTACGACCCGCTATCAGCTATTGAGAAGGCCGTAAGGAATCACCCAAGCGTTAGGTTTAGGGACTTCCTACTGGGTTACGTAACAACATTAAGGACAGGCGGTGACGTACTTCACTACCTAGAAATAAGGACTCAAGAACTCTTTCAGTCAAAGATAGATGAGTTAAGGACACTTACTGAACGTATGGGTACTTTCTTAGAGCTATATATAGTTTTAGGAGTTATTGTCGGTACTACGCTACTAACGTTCTTCGCAGTAAGTGGTGTTTTAGGTGTTGTTGCTGGGCCTATACTACCCGTAGGTGGTGGAGGCGGGTTAATGCCTTACCTCTTCAACTTCCTAATATTACCGCTACTAGGTATATTCATACTGTATACTGCACATGCAACCCAGCCTAAAACACCTGTAGTTATCTTAAGGCCTTATGTAAACCTCATGGTCTCAATACCTTTAGCCGCTATAGTCTTCATGTTGGCTCTAGCAATAAGCGGTGCTTACCCAATACTGTACGGTAAGGTAACTCAGTATAATGTGATGGCTACGTTAGTATCGTTGACCATAGCGTTAATGGTTGCTATACTACCACCGTGGTGGTCATATAGGAAGGAGTTGCTGGGTACTAGGGGGATCACTAGAGCGACAGCAAACTTCCTTAGGGATCTAGCTGAGGTAAGGAAAACAGGCTTGTCACCTGAGAAAAGCATTATTCAGTTATCACTTAGGGATTATGGCTCACTAAACCCGGTTATTAGGAAGGCAGCATCGGCGCTTCAGGTAGGTATTAGCTTAGAGAGAGCTTTAGCTAGGGCTGTTAGGGGTATTAAGGTATGGTTTCCAATAGCTGTCATGAGGTTCTTGAGCGATGCGGTTATGGTCGGTGGTGGGGCACCAGAAACTATTGAGGCCTTAGCTAGGTACGCAAATACGTTGGCTGAGATAGAGATAGAGCTTAAGAGGAGGTTAAGAGCTTACGTACTACTACCTTACTTTGGTGCAGTAATGATCAGCGCAACACCAATAATAATCATAGCACTCATGCTAACAGGAGCCCAACTAACAGGCGCGCTAGCGCAAGAGAAAACCGCAGCAGCCCTATCAGAGACAGGTAAGCTAATGTTACCACTAATAGGTGGTGCACTAATAAACTCATTCATAATGGGGCTAGTCGCAGGCAAAACAAGCGAACTCTCAATAGCAGCGGGATTCAAACATGCAGCCCTATTAGTATTAATAAGTGCGGCATCTATGGTAATAACCATGCAACTACTACCCCCAGTATTTTAATGGTAATAATTTAAAAACCATTTAAAGTTTCTGTATATTTTTCATTATAAATTCCTAAGACTTCCCATTTGATTGCGTAGTTAAGCTTATATACGGTATGTGTAAAGGTTATGTGTGAGTGGGGTAAAAGCATGAAGAAAGGCATTTCACCAGTAATAGCAACAGTAATCCTAGTAGCAGTCACTTTAGTGATAGCAGTAGCGATTGTAGGATGGTTATTCGGGCTATGGGGAGGTCTTGCAGGAGGATCACCATCAATACAGATAACAAATCAAAAGTTATCAATATCAGACACAACAGCTACGCTTGAAGTATATATCAGAAATACTGGTGGGGGATCTGATAAAATCCTTAAAGTGGAACTACTTTATGGCGATGTAACTAAAGAGGGCTCACCTGATGCTGAAACTATCCCAGCTAACTTCGCTGGCTGGGTAAAGGTGACGTTTACTGACGTCACACTAAATGCAGGCGATACCGTAATTATAAAGATTTACTTTGAGAAATCAGGAACGCAAACATTCCAGGTCACTGCACAAGCTGCATAAGCGTAAAGGTCTTATAGAGCTTAACTATAACCTAATTTACATACTTTTAAGTTTTTTGTAATTTAATTATCCTGAATTTTCCACAAGGAATGAAATAATTTATTGGGCTACAACATCTATAAATATTAATCCATGTCTTTCCGTATATATGAAAACTCTATATATATTTCCTTGAACTATTTGAGGATTTCCTTTTTCTATCCATTCATCTACTTCTATTGTTCCTTTAAAATCGGCTGGTATATCTATCACGGTATCATTAATGAACATCCCGTTTGTTGCTTTTATCTCAACCTTTAGAATTTTATCAGATTTTGCTCCGCTATTGATTACGTATATGATGAGCTTAGGTTTATTAGTTAGTTCTTGGTGAGTTATGTATATATAGGACCTAATTACAAACTCCTCCTCAGTTGTACTCCATAGACCAAAGATCCAGTTCACAATTATTATTGTTATGAATATCGTAATAGTCACAAGAATGAATATTATAAGAATGGACGATATTCCTAAGCGGCGTTTTAAGATGCCATGTTCTTGTTTTCTCATTTTTATCTTCCTCTCATGTTTCAGATGAGTATATAAGTATTACTTTAAATATCCCTTATAATACTTCGAATTTCGTTAGTTCCAAGTCTTTATTTAGTTTTATTAGGAATACTTTTGCTTCTCCGTTTACTTTGTATTCTCCATGTATTATGTAATTTCCTAGGTTTGATTTTATATCATAAACTATGATGTTTGTTGATTTAATTCTAGGATTTGCACGCAATTCCTTCAATATTTGCGCTAGCCTCTCTCTTATCAGTTCCTTAAATAAGTCTTTATTTATAAATGATACAACCTTCACATAAGTGACTAATATATCGTCTAACGAGTATTTACTTAGGTTGTTATATTTCTTAGTTATTTCATTATAGTTTTCAATGAGAGTCATGAGTACTTCACTCAATAGTTGTAGGTCTTTCTTATTGAGCCTTAGTTCTTCTAAGGGCACTTAGTTCCTCACCACGTAACTGTTGTGTGTTTTCGTTACACAGCTTTTGAATTCACCCACTTAGTCTCTATTAAGAAATTTGTATATATTTTTTATGGCTCAACGTATTTAAAGCTGAGGTAAGTCTCTTCAACACTTACTAGGTTTATTTAGGACTTAACCAAGTTATTTTCTTGGGCGTTGGAGAATGTCTCTTCCCCCAGATGTTCAGAAGGTTCTTGATATTGTTGGTGCCCATAACCGTTGGAGGAGGTTGGAGACTATTAACTTAATCGCCTCAGAGAATACTATGTCGCCTCTGGCTGAGGCTGCTTACCTTACTGATATGATGCATAGGTATGCTGAGGGTAAGCCTAGGAAGAGGTACTATCAGGGGTTACCGTACGTTGATGAGATTGAGTTATTTGTTATGGAGTTAATGGGTAAGTTGCTTAACGTTAAGTTTGTTGAGCCTAGGGCTATTAGTGGTACCATAGCTAACGCCATAGCTTTTAGAGTACTTGCTAACCCAGGCGATAAGGCGTTGATAGCCCCAGTACAAGCGGGTGCTCATGTATCACACACTAAGTTCGGTACGCTAGGTGCTTTAGGTATAGAGCATATTGAGCTACCATTTGACCTTGAGAACTGGAATATAGATGTTGATAAGGCAGTTAAGTTAATTAGAGAGATAAAGCCTAAGTTCGTCACTCTAGGTGCTAGCGTATACCTATTCCCACACCCAACCAAGGAAATAGCTGAGGCAGCCCACGAAGTAGGTGCTAAGGTAATTCACGACGTAGCACACGTACTTGGGTTAATAGCAGGTAAGAAATGGCCTAACCCAGCACATGAAGGCGCTGACATAGTTACATCATCAACACACAAAACATTCCCAGGACCTCAGGGTGGTGTACTCTATACTAATGACCAGAAGATGTATAAATTAATAGCTAAGTATATATTCCCATGGTTCGTAAGTAACCACCACCTACATAGACTACCGGCCATGGCAATAACATCTATAGAGATGATGCACTTCGGTGAGGCATATGCTGAGCAAATAATTAGGAACTCAAAGGCGTTTGCCGAGGCCCTAGCTGCTGAGGGGTTCAAAGTACTTGCCGAGAACTTAGGCTACACGAAGTCACACACCATAGTCGTTGATGTAAGACCCCTAGGCGGTGGCGCTAAGTGCGCCACCCTACTTGAGAGAGCTAACATAATAGTCAATAAGAACCTACTACCATGGGACCCACCAGAAGCTATTAAAGACCCAAGCGGCCTTAGGTTAGGTACTCAAGAAATGACTAGGTTCGGCATGAAGGAGAGTGACTTCAAGGAGATAGCTAGGTTCATACGTGAAGTACTCATAGATGGTAAGGATCCAGAGCAGGTTAAGAGGAAGGTAATTGAGTTTAGGAAGCAATTCACTGAGGTTCAATACACGTTCAAGGTAGATCTAGATAAGTTACCATCAATAATTAAGATACCAATGTTAAGTAAGTAACCCCTTAATGCATCAACACATATTTTTACTTACTAAGCCTTAACTTTCTTCGGTGATTAGGTATGGGTATTAGGAAGGGTAAGTATGATGCGTGGATTTTCGCCATAGGTAATGAAGTAGTTCAGGGTAGGGTGGTGAATACTAACGCAGCATACCTAGGTAGGAAGTTAACTATGCTTGGCTACGACGTAATTAGCGTTATCTCAGTACCTGACGACCCAGAACTAATGAGTTACTTCCTTAAGCTAGCCATAGAGAGTAAGCCAGCCTTCATAATAACTACAGGTGGTTTAGGACCTACGTATGACGATAGAACGAGTGGGGTTCTAGCATCAGTACTTGGAGTTGAGTGGACTATTAATGAGGAGGCATTAAGGATGGTTAAGGAGAAGTATGCTGAGGGTGGTATGGAGCTAACACCAGAAAGGGTTAAGATGGCTAAAATGCCTGAAGGAGCTAAACCAATACCGAACCCAGTAGGAACCGCTCCCGGAATTATGTACGAGGTTGATGGGACATTAATAGTTGCCCTCCCTGGCGTACCTAAGGAGATGGTCGAGATGTTTGAGAAGTATGTCGAGCCTGAGTTGAGAAGGAGGGGGCCGCGTAGGTACTTACTAGAGGCTTCATTCACAGTTAAGGGAGTTCCTGAATCAAGTGCTGCTGTAGCGATATCTAAGGTGATGAAGAGGTACGTAAACATATACATCAAGAGCCACCCTAAGGGGCATGAAGTTAAGGCACCACTACTAGAAATGTATGTAATGGTCTCTTCAGATGATGAGGTTAAGGGTAAGGAACTACTTAATAAAGTTGTTAAGGAGTTAAAGGAGGAGTTAGTGAGGCTAGGTGCTCAAATCCTTTAATGCCTTACCCTATAAACGCTGTGTAGATATATTAAAGAGGTAGGGGGGCTGATGGTCTAGTAGCCTCTCAGTACTGTTAAGGGTATTCTTTTTAATCCCTTAACGTACATTTCTAGGAGGTTAGGGTAATGAGTGCTGTAGATAAAGAGGATTTAAAGAAGAAAATCATCGAGGTGTTGAAAACAGTTTTCGATCCTGAAATACCTATAAATATCTATGACTTAGGGCTCATATATAAGATAGATATTGATGATGAGGGTGTGGTTAATATAGATATGACGTTAACAGCTCCCGGATGCCCCATAGCTCACATACTTGTTGGTATGGTTGCTGAGGCTGTGAGGAGCGTGCCTGGTGTTAAGGACGTTAATGTTAAGTTAGTATTTGACCCACCCTGGTCACCTCTACGGATGACGCCCGAAGGTAGGAGGGCTTTTAAGGAGATTTTCGGTTACGATATTGTTGAGGCATGGATTAAAAGGACTGGCGGGGAGAGGTAGTTAGGTACTGTACTACTAGATGATGAATGGTATCCTAAGTGATTAATGATCAGGGGATCACTAACTGATTTTTATCCCTACACACATAATCAACTAGGTTAGGTGCAATTCCATGCCGTGGAGCTTACTTGAGGCGTTAAGGAAGAATCCAGAGATTCTTAGGGAGAACTTAAAGAAGAGGTTCTTAGACCCTTCACTAGCTGATAAGGCTTTAGAGCTTGATAAGGAGTGGAGGAAGTTACTTACCTACGTTAATGAGTTAAGGCATAAACATAACGTGATCACTAAGGAAATACCTAAGCTTAAGGGTAGGGATAGGGAGTTAAAGATACGTGAGGCTAAGGAACTTCTTAAGACCATAGCTGAGTATGAAGCTATGCTTAAGGAGGTTGAGAGGAGGAGGGAAGAGGCGCTACTATCACTGCCTAACCTAGTTCATGAGAGCGTACCCATAGGCCCTGACGAGACTTATAATAAGCCAATAAGGGCTTACGGCAAGGCTAAGGTGTTTAAGGAGTTCTTAGATAGCTTCCTAAGCGAGACTGAAGGTAAGGGCGTGAGGATGGATTATGAGGTCATTGATTGGAGACCTGTAGGTCATGCTGATATGCTTGAGAATGTATTAGGGCTTGGGGATACGTTTAAAGCCGCTCAGGTGGCTGGGTCAAGGTTTTACTACCTCTTTGACGATATAGTCTGGCTAGATATAGCCCTCCTACTATACGCTATTGATTACTTAACGAGTAAGGGCTTTAAGCTCGTTATACCTCCATACATGCTAAGGCATAAGATAATGATGGGGGTCATAGATCTTGAGGCATTTAAGGACGCCATATATAAGATTGAGGGTGAGGACCTATACCTAATAGCCACAGCAGAACACTCTCTTGCAGCACTACACGCTGGTGACATAATACCTGAGGAGGAGCTACCGCTATTCTACGTTGGTATTAGCCCATGCTTTAGGAAGGAGGCAGGTGCTGGTAGTAGGGATCTGAAAGGTATCTTTAGGGTTCATCAATTCCATAAGGTAGAGCAATTCGCTTATGCATTACCCAAGCAGAGTTGGGATGTTCTTGAAGTACTGATAAAGAATGCTGAGGAGTTATTCAAGGGTCTTGAGCTACCATTTAGGGTCGTAGTTCTTGCTTCAGGCGACTTAGCAGCACCCTCAGCTAAGACCTACGATATCGAGGTTTGGATGCCTGCTCAAGGTAAGTTTAGAGAGATGGCTAGCTGTAGTAACGTAACTGATTGGCAGTCATATAGGTTAAAGATAAGGTTCTTAAGGAGGAAGGGCATGGTTAAGGACTACGTACATACACTTAACTCAACGGCCATAGCGAGTACGAGAACAATAACAGCAATACTAGAGAATTACCAAACACCAGAGGGTGTCGTTATAATACCTAAAGTACTTAGGAAGTACCTAGAGCCATTCAGTAAGGCACCTAAAGACGCCATACACCCAGTTAAGAAGGAGAAAGTAACTACCTAACTAAGCCACCAAATAAGTACCTAAGTATTGTCTTAATTATTGAGGTCCTACCCTTCTCACTCTCCTCTTGAACACCCTCACCCTTCATGAAAGCTCTAAGGACTAGTGATGGGTTAACATCCCTATAGACCCTGGATTTAGCCGCTAACACCCTAAGCTCATCAAGTGTTGCGTAATCTAAAGGTGAACCCTCCCTTCCACTTTCTTCCCACCTCCTATATAGCTTATCAGTTATCGAGGCTACATCAGGGTCTGAATAGAACGCTACCTTAACCCAATTATTCACGTTCTCCTCAATATTAATCTCGATCTCCCTCCTTAACCTCTCACGTTCAGGATACATGCTCACCCAATCACCATTATCAAGCTTTATATCCCTAGAAACTTAATATTTATTGATGAAGTGTGTCATCAAAGGAAAGCCTAAGGAGGAGGGTAATCAAGTTTCTAAGGGCTAGACCCGGTGCCACACCTAGGGAAATAGCTGATGCGCTAGGTGTTAGTCTAAACTTGGTTAGGGCAGTACTAATGAGGTTAAGAGAGGAAGGAATAGTTGTTAGAGGCGATAAAGGTTACTATGCTAGGGTCACACCAACCAAGTATGATGTAGGAACTGAAGAGGTTTTCGAAGAGAGTAAAGTTAGTACTGGTAAGGTAATCACCCCCGTACCCCATGAATATATCGAGGAAGTCAATAACTTAAAAAGCATGGTCAGTAACTTAGCTAAAGAGCTTAATGACTTAAAGAATCAGGTTAAAGAGGTTCGGGAGGCCATTAGCGCCTTTGAGGGCGTCATTAGTAAATTAAGGAAGTCATTAAACGAATTAGAGAGTTCTGTAAGGGCTTTAAAGTACGATGTTAATTCGCTAAAGAAGCTTATGGGGTCCGTTAAGAGGAAGGAGGTAGTGAGGAAGGAGGGGGGTGGTGAAGTACTTGATAAGTTCATACTTAAGATTAAGGAGGAAGGCGTTATGAGCGTTAATGACGCATTAAAACTTCTTGATAAACCCATAGATTACTACGTTAACTCAGGTAAGGTCGTAGTAATATCTTCGTTAGTAGTCGATGCCGAATTCTTCGATAACTTCGTAAGCAAGTTCCCACTCAATATTAGCGAGCTAGGTAAGTTAAGTAGCAAGGAAAGAATGCTTCTTGAGGAGATGGTTAGGGCCGGTTATGCCTACCTATATGGAGGTAAGGAATATAGAGTCATCAAATAAGTCACATTTACACTTAAGACATTAGAACTTACCTTCGGTAATATCCTTAAATAGCTTTACGAACCTTCTAATGAACTCCTTAACGAGCGCCTCCCCCTTCTCTACGGACGCTCTCTCTGGGTGTCCGAAGGCACCTACTTCATACTTCCTTAACTCACACTCGTACCTATGGACCTTAGGTCTCTTCGTTAAGTCAAGTGAGTGCCACTCCTCACTATACTTCCTCTTAATACTTTCTGAACGTGCCTTACTGACGATAACTCTCTGCCTTAGGTACATAGCGACACTAGTCTCTACCTCATCGGCATGGAAGAATGGCGTTGATGAGATCTTACTTATGTAGTCACCTACTAAGTCCCACCAATTAAGTACGTAAACCCTACCCTTACCTAGCTCATTCGTTATTTCCCTAGCCACCAACTTAAGCGCGTCGAAATTACCTGCATGTCCGTTAAGGATTATGACGATCCTAACACCCTGCTTAATAACTGACTTAAGGACTGACTTAACGTAGCTCATGAACGCATCAGCATCTACAGTTACTGTCCCCTCATTCATAGACCACATCTCACTTAACCCGTAATTTATGGGTGGCAGGACATAGACTAAATGACCTAACTCCATTAGCCTAATAGCGACTAACTTACTTAGCTCATAAGCTATGAATGCATCAGTATCTAAAGGCATGTGAAGACCGTGCTGCTCGCAACTACCTACTGGAAGTATCACTGCATCTAGCTTACTTATTGAGTCTCTTACTTCACACCAGGTCCTCTTACCCCACAATACTTCATCAGTCACGTAATCACCGTATATTATTCGTCATTTAATAAATAAGTCTAAGTTTCCTACATACAAAACTATGTTTGGGCGAATTACGTGGGTAAGCCATTACTCCGCAAGATCGCTGAGGAGGTGTTAGGTACTGAGGAAGCTAAGCGTATATGGAGTAGGGTTGAGATAATAGGTGATATAGCCGTCATTCGCAGACCATTCAGCTACCCCATCGAGAGGTTAAGACTCTTAGCTAGTGAGATATTGAGGAGGCTACCTTACGTTAAAAGTGTTTGGTGTGCTGTTAGTGAAGTTAAGGGTGAGTATAGGTTAAGGGACTTTATCCACTTAGCTGGCGAGGTGAGGAGCACCACGATATATAAGGAGCATGGGTGTCTATTTAAGGTAGATATAACTAAAGTCTATATATCACCAGCACTTAATTACGAACACATTAGGGTAGCTAAGCTAGTTAGGGAGGGTGAGTACATAGTCAATATGTTTGCCGGCGTAGGTCTATTCTCCATAATAATAGCTAAGCATGCTAAACCAAGTAAGGTTATCTCCATAGACATAAATCCAGATGCCTATAAATTGATGGTTGAGAGCATAAGGCTGAATAAAGTTGAGGGCGTAGTCATACCTGAATTAGGTGACGCTGCTGAAGTATCTAGGAAGTACTTCTCCATGGCTGATAGAGTCTTAATGCCCCTCCCCGAACTCGCCTATAGATATTTCGAAATAGCTGTAAAACTCCTTAGAAATGAAGGCTTCATCCACGTATATGAGTTTCAGAGGGCTATGAATAAGGATGAAGCCGTAGCCTTAGTCAGTAAGAAGTACTTAGAACTCTCAAGTAAGTTAGGTATGGAGTCTAAGGTAGAATATGCCAGAATAGTTAGGAGTGTAGGTCCAAGGAAATATCAGGTAGTTCTTGATATGTACTTAAGGAAAAGAACTTAACTTAATTAACTATCTCCTCCTACGTCTTCTCCTACCCTCCGTTCTCTCAACCTCTATGGTCCTAACACCGACATTCATTAACTTCCTCATCACGGTATCTATGAACCTTATATAGTTACCTCTCTGACCTAAGAAAGCACCTACTACGTCTTCATAAACCTTAACAGCTAGTTGAGGTCCTGCGAAATCAACGTCAACTATATGCTTCCATATCCATGAAACCGGGTGAATAGCCCTAATTAAGTTAGCGAACTCCAACGTTAACTCAACACCCCTAATTCTCTTGCCGGTGTCTTTCTCAATTGCACTAATCCTTTCACCACCTCTACCGACCAACCTACCTAGGTGGTCCTGCTTGACGATTATTAATGCATCAGGCACGTGTTCAGTGGTTATTTCAAATTTCTTCTTCTCCTCACTAAACTCAACAACAGTAACTACATCAGCGTCTGGTGAGTGTATTCTTGCAGAATCAAGAATTTTCTTTTCCTCCTCACTAAGCCTCCTTAACCTCATCCTATACTCGATAAGTAGCCTTAACCCTCTCTTAGCGCCTTCCCTAACTATGTCTTTAATACCTAAGTCAACCACCTTGGATTTTTCCTCACTGATTAGTACATCCCTAATTAGCGCTGCTGGGTCTTGCTCAACTGCTTGGAGCGACTGGAAGACTGGGTCACCAGCAACTATTAACCTACTATTCCTACCAACACGGACTAAGACCTCAATAATGCTTTCAGGCTTTAAGGACTGTACTTCATCCATAAATATTACTGCGTCATCGAATGTCCTACCTTTAAGGTAGTGAGAATCTACGAATACTAACTTACCGTTACTTATTAACTCCTCAATCTTACTCCAATCAATGAAATCTCCAATAACATCTCTTAAGTATGCTTTAACGAGGGTCATGAATTGCTCTGAACCCCTAGCTAGCGTTATTTCCTCACCAGTAACTATGTCGATCATTGGCTTAACAACGAAGAACTTCTTGTAATCACCCTTCACTATGACGTCAATACCGTAAGCTAACCCAAATAAAGACTTACCGGTACCTGTAGGCCCGAAAACACCCACTATGGCGTAATCCTTGTTTAATAGCGTATTAGCTAACTCCTCCTGCCCTGGTGTTAACGGTCTTACTTTCTCCATCAATATAGGCATAGCCAAACCCTTAGCTAGTAATTAAGAGAAACTTTAAATTTTTTAATACTATAACACCAACGTAATGATGCTCTACCAAAAGCGTTTTATAGAGTAGGGTCGAGTATGATGTTGGTGTTGATTTCTATGTTTAAGAATGGTATCGGTGGTTAGCTATGGCTTTAACTGGTAGGAAGATAATTAGGCATATATATACGGTGAGCGACGTAATAACGCTCATAGTCGAGATACTAATCATTGTTTTCTTAGTTATACTCATAGCCCTCACGGTATACCACACCGCTGGTAAGGTTATTGAGGCGATTGAGTACGGTGGTGATACGCAGAGAATTACCTACATAATCGATGATGTCCTCTTACTGATAGTGTTTACGGAATTACTTAGGAGCTTCGTTATGGCCTATAGGAGGAGGGAGCTATACTTAGTCGCTGTTGCTGAAGTGGCCTTCATAGTTATAGTTAGAGAAATAATAATATCAGTCATAACTAAAACACCTATAGATGTCCTAATACTTAGTGGGGCGTCCATAATGGTTGTTGTGACTTTATTACTCATAGCTAGGGTTATGAGGTAAAGTATTTCTTCTAACAAGCTCAATAAGGTAACGGTAGTGAGTAGATGATATTTTCAGGTTATGAACCACTAGATAAGTACCTACTTAGGGATCCATCAATAATAGTGTTTTTCGGTTCTGCAGGTACTGGGAAGACTAATGTAGTTTTTCAAATACTTAGGTGTAGTTCGAGGGCAGGTATTAAAGGGATTTACGTAAGTACTGAAGGTGTTGTTTATAGGAACTTAGTTGAGCGTTGGTTTAAGGACTTAAGTAACATGCTCTTTGCTGAAGCAATAAATGAGGTCGACCTCATTAAGCTAGTGAACGTATTGTCATTAGTCGACTTACCTAAGGGGTTTATAGTGGCTATAGATACCATAAACTCATTCTATAGGTTACTAGCGGCTGATGACGTAACTTACGCTATAAGGTACCTTTCATACGTAATGGCTAGGCTAAGGGAACTTGCTGATCAAGGTATTCATGTATTGCTTACGGCACAGATACGTGAAGTAGGCGAGGGAGCTGAGCGTGAAATATCTGGTTTTAAGGTCATTGAATTCTGGAGTGATAGGCTTGTAAAGATAGAGGCTGACGAAGCAACTAAGGTTAGGAGCTTAAGCACTAGGCTTAGCGAGAATGAGAGTTTAGTGATTAACTTTAAAATCACTGATAGAGGTATAGTTTGGGTTGGTCATGAGCATATTAAATGACTTAGCCTTATCACTAATAATGTACTTCCCATTCATGGTAGCTAACGCCATGCCTCTCTTCATAAAGCATGGTAAACCCTTAGATATGGGCAGGTTTTTCATCGATGGTAGAAGAATTTTAGGTGATAGTAAGACGTTTGAGGGATTCATCAATGGGCTTTTATTTGGCACGCTAATAACGTCGTATTACTACCTAGTAACGTCAAACACTAATTGGTTAATTTACGGGGTTTTAGGTTCTTTAGGTGCTTTATTAGGTGATATAACTAACTCATTCCTTAAGAGGAGGCTTGGTTTAAGGCCAGGGGCTCCCTTACCCATTCTTGATCAGATAAATTTCGTCCTAGGATCCACATTTATTGTGAAGGTAACTTCCTTGGATGAGGCTGTAGGTATCGTTATTGATTTAAAAATATTTGTTATAGCTTTAATAATTAATTATTTACTTCATAGGTTAACAAATTACTTAGCGTTTAAGTTAGGTCTTAAAAAAGTTCCTTGGTGATTACTCCTCCTCCTTCTTTTCTTTTTCTTTCTTCTCCTCCTTACCAGCTTCCTTAGCCTTAGCTGCGGCTATTACGTCATCAATCCTCAGTATAAGTGTTGCTGCCTCGGTACCTGCCTTAATCGCGTTTACCTTAACGCTCAATGGCTCAATAACACCAAGTTTCTTCATATCAACTATGTCTCCACTAAATACATCAATACCGTACCTACAGCCTTCAGGCCCTCTGTGGGCTGCTCTTAGCTTCATTATATACTCAACAGGGTCTAGACCAGCGTTCTCTATTAGTGATGCTATAATGCCCTCTAAAGCCTTAGCGAATGCCTCAATAGCTAACTGCTCCTTACCACCTACCTTAGTTGCGTACTCTCTTAGGTACTTAGCTAACTCTATCTCAGCAGCACCACCACCATAAACTATCTTACCGTCCTTTATAGCATCAGCTACAGCACTTAAAGCGTCCCTTAAAGCCCTCTCAGCCTCATCAACAAGTCTCTCTAAACCACCTCTAACAAGTATACTGACAGCCTTCGGATTCTTAGTGCCTTCAATGAATACCATCTTATCCTCACCTACCTTCCTCTCCTCAACGAGCTCGGCATAGCCTAGATCCTTCTCGGTTAAGTCCTCAATATTACTGATGATCCTGCCTCCGGTGGCTCTCTCAAGTTTCTCCATATCAGACCTCTTAACCCTCCTTACAGCTAAGATACCTCTCTTAGCTAAGAAATGCTGGGCTACATCATCAATGCCCTTCTGACAAATAACGACATTAGCACCTGCCTCGGCTATCTTACTAACTACGTTCTGTAAGAGCCTCTCCTTCTCCTCTAGGAACCTCCTCATCTGTAGTGGGTCATTTATCCTTATCTCAGCATCAATCTCAGGCTTCTCAATCTCTAATGGCGCGTCTATTAAGGCTATCTTAGCGTCCTTAACTCTCTTAGGCATGCCTGGATGAACGACCTCCTTATCGAGTATTATGCCGTAAATAAGCTTAGTATCTCTTAGGCTGGCACCGTGCTTCTTAATTACCTGTATATTGTCTATATCTATGTACCACTTATCACCGCGCTTCTCAGCTATCTGCCTAACAGCCTTAACAGCTATCTCAGCAATATGGTCTCTAGCACCGTGAACAGCCTTACTAGTTAACGCGGTTGAAGCCACTTTCCTTAGTACGCCCTCATCATTAACGTCTATGGGATCAGCAATCTTATCTAGAAACCTAGCCGACTCCTCAAGGGCTTTCTTATAGCCTGAAACAATTATTGTTGGGTGAATTCCCTTAGCTAATAAGTCCTCAGCATTCTTCAGTAACTCACCGGCGAATATCACCGCTGTCTTAGTACCGTCACCAACCTCCTCATCCTGGCCCTTAGCTATCTGTACTAACATCTTGGCTGCTGGGTGCTGTAGGTCCATCTTATCAAGTATCGTAGCGCCGTCGTTAGTTATGGTTACGTCACCTAAGGTATCTACAAGCATCTTATCCATGCCCTTAGGGCCGTAAGTAGTCCTTAACATCTCAGCAACCGTTATAGCTGCCATCATATTAGCTCTTAAAGCGTCTCTCCCAACAGTTCTTGAAGTGCCTTCCTTAAGTATTAAGACAGGAATACCGCTGGGTTCGATAGCTGCCATGCCACTCACCTCCTTCAGTTTTATGGGGAGCACTTCTATATAAGCTTTTATCATCCATTCTGTATGTATAGAATTTAGCTATTCAGCAATAAACGCTTATAAATGAAGGAACCTAAAGATAGGCTTAGGGATTTAAATGGGTAAGGTAAGGACGTCCCTAGTAAAAAGAACTGCTAGGAAACTACTACAGCTCTACCCAGATGAATTTACCGATGATTTTGAACATAATAAGCAAGTGGTTAATAAGTACGTTGTTATTCAGTCAAAGAAGTTAAGGAACCAGATAGCCGGCTATGTCACACGCTTAGTTAAGTTAAGGATGAGAAGGGAGGCTGCTGAAAAGGAAAGTGTTTAGCCATGAAGATAAGAGTTAATATAGAACTTCATGGTCAGTTAAGGAGCTTAGCTGGTGGCGTAAAGGAATTAACTGTTGAGATAGATCGTGGTTCTAAGTTAAGGGAGGTTCTTAAGACATTGGTTAGTAAGGTACCTAAGCTTAGCGTACTAATGGTTAATGGTTCATTAAGCAGGAACTACTTAGTGTTTATTAATGATGTCGATATAGCGTTATTAAATAATGAGGATACTGAAGTGAATGATGGTGATAGAATTACTTTCATACCACTAAGTCATGGTGGGTAATTAAGTGTCTGAACTAGTTGAGAAGGCATTAACGGATTTTAGAAATCTATGTGTTGAGTTAATACCCGTTAAGTACGCTAAGGAGGAAATTCTCGATTACGTATTGGGGCTAAGTACTAGTGACTGTATAGTTCAGCTAGTTAAGCATGAATTAATAATCGATGAACTTCAGGTTAAGGTAGCTTCATATAATACGTTTAAGGCGTTTGAGAGGGGTACTAATAGGGCTAGGAAGGTTAGCGTCGAGTTCCTACTTAACCTAACATGTAAGACCCAAATTAGAGATGCTATTAAGGTTTCAGCACCTAAGTTAGGTGATTGCGCGTTCATAATCATATCATGCAAGGGTAGGAGGTTACTTAATGAATTACGTACTAGGGTAAGGCAAGACTTAAGGGATTATATAGCCAAAGAGTTTAAGAGGGATGAGGCTAAGGTAATCGAGTTCGTCAAGAAGTTCTATGGGTTAAGGTATGTTAAATGTTCTTTGAATGATGATAGGTTATGTACCTTATTTTCGGTACTTTCTAAGATAGCCTTACATCCATACAGGAAGTAAGTGCTGTTGTTTGGTATTGGTTAAAGTTTATAATCTTCTGACCGATAGCTTAAGGGGGTTAACGTGATGTTTGAGGAGGAATGGTGGGAAGAAGAGGAAGAAGAGGAGTGGTGGGAAGAGGAAGAGGAATGGGAAGAGGAAGAGTGGTAATTTATTGGGTTAAATGACTGTTTTTACGCTTACTTAAGGTTCAGCGAGGAGTTTCTCTCTTCATTAATCTGAGCCGTCACCACTCATCATCATGGATAATAATACTCCATAGCTAATAAATCTGGATAGGGTGTTAGCCACTTCGTAGGTGCTGTACCGTGGTTAGGGTCGCCGTAATAGACTACGATATATGCAGACCTAGTAAATGTCTGTTAGAGTGTATTAGGTTCTGCCCAATCAATAAATCCGGCAGTAAGGCTATTGAACTCTCCGATGAGAAGGGTGGGAAACCAGTAATTTATGAGGAGGTATGTGTTGGTTGCGGTATATGTATTAGGAAATGCCCATTTGAGGCTATATCCATAGTTAATCTACCTGATGAACTTGAGAAGAAGGTTGTGCATAGGTATGGGATTAATGCCTTTAAGCTATACGGGCTACCACAGCCTATTCAGGGTAAGGTTCTCGGTGTTGTTGGGAAGAACGGTAGCGGTAAGACCACGGCCTTAAGGATACTTAGCGGTGAGTTAAGACCTAACTTAGGGATTGTTGATAAGGAGGTTGGGTGGGATCAAGTACTTAACTTCTTTAGAGGAACTGAGATGTTTAACTACTTTAAGAAGTTAGTAAATAAGGAGTTAAGAACTATACATAAGATTCAGTACGTCGACATAATACCTAAGTACGTTAAGGGCTCTATTAAGGCTATACTAGAGAGGGTTGATGAGAGAGGCTTAGCTAAGGATGTTATTAAGCTACTTAACCTTGAGTCAGTAGCTGATAGATTAATAAAGCACTTAAGTGGTGGTGAGCTTCAGAGGTTGGCGATAGCTGCAGCGCTATGTAGGGATGCTAACGTATACTTATTTGATGAACCATCAAGCTACCTAGACGTTAAGGAACGTATTAATGCTGCTAAAGTGATTAGGGAATTAATGCCTAAGAACGCCTACGTCATAGTTGTTGAGCACGACCTAGCAGTACTTGACTACGTATCTGACTACATAACCGTTGTCTTCGGTGAGCCAGGCGTCTACGGTATTTTCTCAAAAACCTACGCCGTAGGTTCAGGGATTAATAACTTCTTACTTGGTTTCTTACCCGCTGAGAATATGAGGATTAGGAAGGAGCCCATTAAGTTCCACGTACATGAGAAAGCGCCTGAGCGTGAGGCAGAGACTAACGTGCCCTACATATCTTGGGGTAACTTAGTTAAGAAGTTAAACGGCTTTAAGCTTACGGTTGAGGAAGGGATCTCCTATAAGGGTGAGGTCATAGGTATTTTAGGTCCTAATGGCATAGGTAAGACGACGTTCATTAGGTTATTAGCTGGTGAGTTAGAGCCTGATGAGGGTTACGTAAGTACTAGTGGATTAAGGATTAGTTATAAGCCTCAATACGTTAAGTCTGAGTTCTTTGAAGGAACTGTTGAGGAGGTGCTGAGGAAGGCTAGTGAGGACTCACTATCAGGTAGTTCGTGGTTCTACGTTGAGGTTGTTAGGAGGTTAGGGCTTCATAAATTACTGCTTAGGGATGTTAAGGACTTAAGCGGTGGCGAGTTACAGAAGTTAGCTATAGCAGTAACACTAGCTAGGAATGCTGACGTATACCTACTTGACGAGCCATCAGCCTACATAGATGTTGAGGAGAGACTAATTATTTCCAAGGCTATAAGGAGGGTTACGTCACTAAGGAAAGTAACTACATTCGTTGTTGAGCATGACCTTTCAATCATAGATTTCATAGCTAATAGATTAATAGTCTTCGACGGAACCCCGGGCATTGAGGGTTACGCATCAAGACCCATGGGGTTGAGGGAGGGTATGAATAAGTTCCTTAAGACCTTAGGCATAACGTTTAGACGCGATATGAAGACGGGTAGGCCACGTATAAATAAGCCAGGGAGTTATTTAGATAGGTATCAGAAATCAATTAATGAGTACTACTACATACCGCTCACTGAGAAAGAGGAAGTTAGTGAGGAGTGAAGCTTATATTGATTTGACTTACTTAAAGTTATTTTACAAGAATACTATTTAAAAGCTAATACCGATTCTTCACTTAAGGTGTATCGTATGGGATTTAAAGTAACTATCTCCGTAATTAAGGCAGATATAGGTTCTCTAGCAGGTCACCACATCGTCCACCCAAAGACTATGGAGGTAGCTAGTAAGGTTCTCGAGGAGGCTAAGGCTAAGGGACTACTAATAGATTACTATGTAACTCACGTAGGTGACGACCTACAGCTAATTATGACCCACACTAAGGGTGTTGATAGCCCAGACATACACGGTCTTGCTTGGCAAGCATTTCAAGAGGCTGCTAAGGTAGCTAAAGAGCTAGGTCTCTATGCTGCAGGTCAGGACTTACTCGCTGAGGCATTCTCAGGTAACATTAGGGGTTTAGGCCCCGGAGTTGCTGAGATGGAGTTTGAGGAGAGGCCTGCCGAGCCTATAGTCGTGTTCATGGCTGATAAGACCGAGCCAGGTGCCTTCAACCTACCAATATTTAGGATATTCGCAGACCCATTCAATACTGCCGGATTAGTTATAGACCCCAAGTTCCATGACGGCTTCAAGTTCGAAATCTTCGACGTGTTTGAGAGTAAGAGCGTAATAATGAACGCCCCCGAAGAGATGTACGATATCTTAGCACTAATAGGTACTCCAGGCAGGTACATAATTAGGAGGGTCTATAGGAAGAAGGACAACGAGATAGCTGCAGTAGTAAGCGTTGAGAGGTTAAGCCTAATAGCTGGTAGGTACGTAGGTAAGGACGACCCAGTAGCCGTAGTTAGAGCCCAGTCAGGGTTCCCAGCACTGGGTGAGATCCTAGAGCCATTCGCATTCCCGCACCTAGTTGCTGGCTGGATGAGAGGCAGTCACCACGGCCCATTAATGCCGATAAGCCAGAGGTACGCTAAGTGTACGAGGTTTGATGGCCCACCAAGAGTACTAGCCCTAGGGTTCCAGATAAAGAACGGTAAGTTAATAGGCCCTGCAGACCTATTCGATGACCCAGCATTCGATGAGACACGTAGGTTAGCTAGCTTCATAGCTGACTACATGAGGAGGCACGGACCGTTCATGCCTCATAGGTTAGGTCCTGAGGAGATGGAGTACACCACGCTACCTCAAGTACTTAAGAAACTTGAAGGTAGATTCGTAGAGACTAAGGGTGTAGCCATTAAAAGACCAAAAGTAGAGACAACCCTCTTAAGGCACGAAACGCATGAGTAAAGAACCATAAGTATTAACATAACGACTTTTTAATCAAATACTAAATTTTCATTGGTGTCAACTATGAAGGAGCCTATATTAGCAATTAACTTTAAGGCTTACTCAACCGCCTTCGGTAGGACAGCCTTAGAGATAGCTAAGTTAGCTGAGAGGGCTGCTAAGGAGTATGGGTTAACGGTTATTATCTTACCACCATTAACTGAAATAAGTAGGTTGGTTCAGGAGGTTGAGATACCTGTGTTCGCCCAGCACGTGGATCCAGTTAACTTAGGTGCCCATACCGGTCACGTAACTGCTGAGATGGTTAAGGAGGTAGGTGCTTCAGGTATAATGATAAACCATAGTGAGAAGAGGTTGAGGATCGATGAAATTAACTTCTTGATTAAGAAGGCTAAGGACTTAGGCTTAGAGACCTTAGTCTGTGCTGACACGCCAGAGACTTCAGCAGCCATATCAGCGCTTAAGCCTGAGTTACTAGCTGTTGAGCCTCCGGAGCTTATAGGGACAGGTATAGCCGTGTCTAAGGCTAAGCCCGAAGTCATAACGAACACCGTAAGCTATGTTAGGAAGATCAATAAGGAAGTAATAATACTGACTGGTGCAGGTATATCAAGCTATGAGGATGTAGCGGCAGCAATAAGGCTAGGTACCTCAGGGGTTCTAGTAGCTTCAGCAATAATGAAGGCGAAGAACCCAGGGAAAGTAATTGATGATATGGCTAAAGCAGCTGTAGAAGCATTTAGTAAGGAGTAATGAGTGAGTATCGAGTAACATATAAATCTAAATTTTATAATCAATCCCTGAATAAGCTGTAAATTTCTAGAGAAAGACTTATATAAAAGCCTAGTGATTAGGAAACCGTAAGTGTGATAGATACTTTAGTTGAGTTCAAGGGATGAAGGGTCAAACAAGATCCTTCTCTTCTTGGACTCAACTAAAGTACGTACCGTAACGTATGGGTGGTCAAATTGAGTGTGGTTAAGGTAGGAGGTCCCTATAAGAATAAGGTTCTTGGAACAATACTAGCGGTTCTAGTTTTAGCATCGCTAATGGCAACGCCAGTGATGCACGTAAAGACTGCAACTAGTGAAGGTGGTTTAGACTTAGAGAATATTATACAGGTCTCTGACCTACCCAACTACCCTAAATGGGAATGGCACATAGGGTTTAAAAAGGTAGAGGAAGACCTCATAACCTTACCCAAGATTGAGGAAATGTTTGCTAAGGCAAACTACGTCTTCGTCCCCGCAGGCGTAATGTATGAGGGCAAGTACTATGCTGAGTTCACTTGGCCATCTAAGGAGAAACCTTACATAATTAATGGTGAGTTAATATTCGATGAGTTAACCACCGAACTAGCTAAAAAGTGGGAGGATACCTACGGTGAATACCCACTACCTAAAGAGGCTCTCTTTCTTGCAGGGACATTAGGTATGCTAAAAGCTAGAATTAGGTACATACCCTTCGAAAATGTTGAGATAGTGCAGAATGTCATTAATACGCAATGGGATGTTGAGCAACTTGAAAAAGAAGGTATAGTAGTTACTGATTCCTTAATTATGGAGGACCTAGAGACCGCAAGTAAGGAGGAAGCTAATGAGCTCCTTGAATTGTTCTTACAGAGTGTAAGTGAGGTCCAAGGGGGTATTATTAAAACAGAGAAGCTCATAGACACTGAAAACACTAAGGTGGTTATAGGTCAAGGAGTCGACGTATGTCCACCACTCGAAATATCCTATGAGTATAGGAAAGGCGAAGAAAAACTATATTTATCTGGTGAGAATACCAGCGTATGTTACTATAATACAGGGTATATAGCTTTCTACATGATCTGGTTCTATAGGAGATTATCGAGCGGTTACGTAACAGGATTAATATATCTAGCCATAGCAAATGCCATAAGTTTTGACCTTAAGAAAGATGAGTGGGACTATGTGTCGTTAGGTGTGACGTCATGGCTATTATATAACTTAATTGTCGATCCTTGCATACCCGTAGCCTCTGGCGACCCTGATTATCCTAGTAAGGGGTGTATTCAAAATGATAACTTCAATATGATATTCATACCTGAGGAAGACCCCTGGGATATACTCCCATCTCCTGAAGACATACTTGATGAACTTGAGGCAGGCCTCTACAGGTTAATGAGTAAGTTTGGTGGTGTTGGTGCTAGTGAGACTAAGGCTGAACCAATGCCTGTGCCGGAGATACCCATACCCGAAATACCTGAGGAAGATTACGTAAGAGTTGAGGAGGTTTCACCTAAGGAAGGGGAAGTGCTTATACCTGGTAAGAGCTACGATATCCATCTTAAGGTTGGTGTAGGTCTTTATAGTGCTGATGAGGCTGTACTTAAGGTATCCATATATGCCCTACTCCCTGGTAAGAATGTCTCCTTAATGGAGCCCGACCTAATAGATGTCGTTGGTAAGGGTGAAGACGCTGGTGACCTCTACTACACTATCGACATACCTACTCACCTACGTAACGTAAGTAATGAGGTTATTATTGAACTAGCATTAATACCTAGTGACTCTAAAGAACCCACAGCAACAGCTATTATTAGGTACCCCTCATACGTACCGAAGGTTAAGTTAAGTTATGAGTTAAGTAAGGACTACGTAATAGCTAATGGTGAAGATACCGTAGAGATAATTGTTAGGGCTATAGATGAGGATGGTAACCCTGTCAAGGACAGGGAGCTTGTAGCAAGCGTTGATAGGAGTAGTGACCTCAACTGGCTAAGTATGGAGCCAAACCTAATGGATTACGGTAGCGCATGTAGTTACTTCGTAAAACTATATACGGACTCTAACGGTGAGATATCATTCCACTATAAAGCACCTAAGGTAGTTAAGTCCTACTACCCAGTAATCACTAAGTCCAATGACCCATTCCCCATATATGATACGATAGTCGTTAAGGACGTGTTGACAGGGGATAGCATAAGAATTAGAGTTAAGTTAATCTCACCATACCCTAAGATTGAGAAAGCATCAATATCTCAGCCTGTATGGGCGGATACTTGGGCCAAGATAAGTGTGCTTGTTCAGGACATAGATAGTGATACACTGTACGTTACCCTAATGTCCACAATACCAGGCACGTTCGACTATAAGGGCAAGATGGTTGAAGGAGGGAAAATAGATTTTGAGGTAAGTTCAGGGGATGAATTTAATGTGGGGTTCCGCTCAATACCTATAGGTCTTGATGTTAGGAATATACCTAAAGTAAGTGATATGCTTAAGTCTAAGCTTAAGGATGCGTTACTCTCACTAATACCTAACCTAATATCTGAGAGAGCCAACATCGCTAAAGCCTACACTAAACTTGAGAAGTTCATGAAGGCTAAGGGAGTACCGGTAATTAGCTCAAAGAAAATAGCTCAATACCTAGCATGGGGTGATGAGAAGTTCACTAAAGCGATAAGTAAGTTAGTGAAGAAGGCTGGCTATGACGAGAAGGCCGCTCAAGCCCTCATTAAGTACATGAAGAATGACGCTATTGATAGGGCTTTACTCATAAATGACTGGTTCGGTACTGAGGAGACACTGGGTGGTAATGCCTGGAAGTATGCGGGGGATGTTGAGGCATATATGAGGGGTGATGACGTTAGTAAGCTTGGTCTTTACCTAGATGGTGTATATATATTGATGGGTATTGGTGGGTTATTTGAAGATGGGACTATGGTAGCTAAAGCGTTAAAGTTAGGTGCTTGGGAGGGTTACTTCATTACCGTAGGTTTAAACACTCTGTATGGGTTTAAGGAGCTCTACGATAAGTATAGGGAGATAGGTGATGCAGTAACAAAGACGTTCCCAGCAGGTATCATAGTACTGGTAAAGGACTCTGAAGGACATACCACCCATAGATACCTACACTTCTTCATACTCCACTACGCTAGAGGGGGTGCTGGTCTTGATGAGGCTTTACTAGCTGGTGGTGAGTCTAGTGAGGTTGTTTCAACCTTAGTTAGGTATTACGAGGCATGTAAGGAAGAAGATATGGATGCCTACCTATCAACGTTGAATACGAACGGTATGAGTCAGGATGAGCTACAGTTACTTATAGACATGACTAAGGCTTTCTGGAACGCTACTAGCACACTCACCTACGACATTAGCGACATAGAAGTAGGTATACTGGAGGGAGGTGAGAGAGCAGCAGTTACTTACAGGGTTAGTGGTGTTCTTGAGTTTAATGGTGAGGAGATAAGTCTTGAGTATGATGCTATAGCGATACTTAGTAAGGTTAGTGGGGAGTGGAAGATAGATAACTTAATGATAGCGCAGCAATTTTACGAAACCTTGGCCTACGTCACATTAATGGATACAGTACTTGAGGAGAGGGTCTCAATAGCTACGGATGCGGTAGAGGAGTTACCTAGGGTTAGGAACATAGATATTCAGTCAATAAAAACACCGCCAGAAACTGAGTCAATAAAAGTGTATGTAGGGGCTGAGGTCCTTGATTCACAAAGACACGTGGTTACCGGAGTGTTTAAGGCACCAAATAACCTAACCTACATCACACGTACCAACATGTCATCACTAGACCAAGTAGCCGTGTTAGATCTCCCCATGTATTTAGTTAAAGGAGAACCTAAGGGGTTGTGGTATGTCGATATATATGTAGATGATATTTGGGTCCTAGGGAAATACTTCACAGTCGGTGTAGAGGAAACATCACCCATGATGGAAACCACAACAACCCCACCAGCAACTACAGTACCGACAACCGAAGTAACTACGGAGAGACCGCAAACAAAGACCGTAGTACCGACCACAACTTCAGAGGTAATTAGTGAGACATCTCCAGAGACTACCGTCGCCACTAGCGAGGCTGAAGTAAGTCCTAGAGAAGGTGAAGGTTGGGGTGTACTTCAAGGGCTTATCATAGCAGCTTTCGCAGTCATAGCGGTACTCGCTATTACGTTGGTAGTAATTGTGAAGAAGGTCCTTAAATAACGATATTATTTTTAACTCTCCTAATTTCTAAAACACCATGCTGTATAGGTAATTACTTACGGTTTAATTAGCCTCTCCTTACTTATATACCTCATTAAGCATGTCGCTAAGCTCAACATAGCTAATGAAGTAGCTGTAATGACTAAGTAACCTAGCTCTATACTCACTGACATTGCATTTACGAATCTCAGTACAATGAACATTACTGCGGAGAGAGTGAAGAAGACTACATAGTTAAGGATACGTACCTCCTTCATCCCTAAGATCCAGTAAAGGCACCCTAATAGCCCTATGACTGACGCTATAAACGCTGGCGTTACTAAGGTGATATAGATTAATAGCGGGGCATCTAGGGTTAATCCCCTCACAATACCTATAACCATTACCGAGATTAATGAAGCTATATAAGACGGTATTAACAACCCTACCACCTTACCTAACCATAGCTCCGTTAACGTTAATGGACTACATAGTAAGGTCTCTAAAACACCTTCACCCTTCTCCCTAACGAACCTATTAGCTAGGTTAAACCCTACAGCAACACCTACCACAGGTGCTAAATAGACTGTGAATGCCTCAACATTAATCACGCCCTTAAACGTTGTTGAATTAAATAGCATCAGGAAAGCCCCAACAAATAAATAACTAGACACTGTAGCCCTGTCTCTTAAGGTCTCTACTAATTCTTTCTTAACGATTATTAAGGATCGCCTCATGGTTAATCACCCTTGACAATCTTAAAGTAAACATCCTCTAGGGAGCTACCTAACCTCCTTACTTCTTCAACATTAACACCATCACTAACTAACTCCCTTAGAACCTCAGGAGCATCACCATCAATAACTAAGATAGATCTGTTTGATGAGGAAATCTCAACGATATAGCCACGTAATTTTAGCGCGTTGTATGCCTTCAATAACTCACACTCCCTACTTAACCTTACCTCAATTACGGACTTACTAAACCTGCTAATTAATTCACTAACGTAACCATAGGCTATGAGCCTACCCCTAACTAATATGCCTACCTTCAAGCACACCTCCTCAACCTCCCTTAAATCATGGGATGTATATAAGATAGTCACACCCCACTTCTTAGAGAGCTTAATCACTAAGTCCCTCACCATAACCCTAGACTCAGGGTCTAAACCTACTGTTGGTTCATCAAGAAACAGTACCTTAGGGTTATTGATTAACGCCCTAGCTAAAGCCAGTCTCCTCCTCATACCCCTAGAGAGGTAAGCTACCTTTAGATCCCTTACCTCGTAAAGGTCGACGAGTTCCAGTAATTCCTTAATCCTTAACTCCCTCTCCCTACGGTTACTTAGCCCGTAAATCCGTGCGTAGAAATCTAGGTTTTCATAAGCAGTTAGCTTAGGGAAGAGACCATCACCCTCAAGTAAAACACCTACCCTACGCCTTAGATCCTTACTTCCGTCATTAGCTAACGATTTACCAAAAACTAATGCCTTACCTGAAGTAGGTTTAAGGAGACCTAACAATATCTTTATGGTTGTTGTCTTACCTGCGCCATTAGGTCCCAGAAGCCCGAAAACCTCACCTTCATCTACGTAGAATGTTATACCGTCCAGTACTCTCACACTATTGAACTCCTTAATGAGTCCTTCAACCTCAATAACATGCTTCATAATCACCACCTACCTAGCTTTAAATAATTAATGAATTCAGTACGCTTTGAAGACCTTCCTCTTCACTATGCTCCAGTAGCTATAGTATATGATCCATAGGGTTAGTAGCACCAGCACTACCACATGAACGGTCTTAATACCTCCCTGAATCATGACCCATAATGTGTAGGTCAATGCGGCAATGTAAGTAACGATCCCTATAATGAAGGCTCTCTTTTGCCATCCGTACTTCCTAATCGTTGTTATGGCCTGTAATGCTGCGTAACCTTCCTTGGTTAATGTATACTTACCTTCATTATCTAGCGTTATGAGTCCTTCAAGCTTCTTTAGATGGAAGTCTAACTTACCACTACTCTTAATGCCTAATTCCCTCTTTAACTCAGCAAACCCCATGGGTCTCTTAGCTAGTAACTTCAGTATCTTAATCCTAAGGGGATGTGATATAGCCTCAAACACCTCTTCCGACACCATCCGCGAACACCATGTAGGGGTAGGCTTAAGTTAAATATAACTCTAAACCCATTGACAAGTAGGTCAAGAAAACTAGACCTACATACCTATTAACCACGGTTAGTAATGCAGCCCCTAATAAACAATTTAAATGATAACTGCACTTATCATAATGGTGGTTATCATAAGGTTTGTGAATAGAGAAGAGGAGCTTAGGGTTTTGAGGGAGAAGCTAAACAGTAATCGTTTTGAGCTAATCGTAATTTATGGCAGAAGGAGGGTTGGCAAGACCAGGCTTATTTTAGAAGCTGTAAGGGGGATGGATCATATCTATTACTTAGCCATCGAAGGTGATAATTTAAAATCATTTAAACGTGTAGCCTCTAAGGTAGTCCGTAACTTAACTTATGTTCAGGAAGACTGGGAATCCTACTTTAACTTCCTGAAGGATAGGGTAGTCATTATAGATGAATTCCCCAACCTAGTGAAGGAGAATCCTAGGGTTATTTCCGTGTTCCAACGTATTGTAGACTTAGTTTTAAGTAATACTAGAACTAAACTCGTGCTATTAGGTTCCTCTATCTCTATGATGAGTGATAAGGTGTTGAGTTACAAGAGTCCACTTTACGGTAGGAGAACTGCCTCGATAAAGCTTAAACCTCTAAAATTCTTCTCCATAAAGGACTTCTTCCCTTCAGTAGGTTGGGAGGAACTGATAGAGATATATGGTTTAACCGACGGCATACCTTACTACCTCGAGAAAGTACGTACACCATTCTGGAAGTGGCTTCAAGAAGAAGTTAAGAGACCAGATACGTTTCTTAAGGACGAGCTGGACTTTCTGATGAAGTATGAATTTACTGAGGTAGCGACGTATAAGAAGATACTTGAAGCTATAGCTCACGGTAAGAATACGCCTAAAGAGATAAGGGACTATGTTAAGATGAAGCACTCGGACATAATGCCTTATCTAAAGAACCTCATGGACACAGAGTTCATTACTAGGGAAGTACCAATAACCGAGAATCCCGCTAGGTCTAAGAGAGGGAGATACTATGTTACAGATAACTTCATTGCCTTTTGGTTCCGTTACATATACCCAAACTTATCAGTTATCGAGGAAGGGATGTTTGATGTAAGTGAAATCAAATATGATTATCCCAACTACTTAGGGTGGGTATTTGAAAAAGTAGCTAAGCAGTTCTTAATAGAGCTAAATAAACGTGGTAAACTACCATTTAAATTCACGAAAATAGGTAAATGGTGGTATAAGGATAAAGAAATAGACCTAGTGGCACTTAATGAGAGAGAAAGGAAGGCCCTACTAATAGAGGTAAAGTGGAGTGACTTAGATAGACAGGATATCGATAGGTTAATCACGAAATTAGAACATGTAGCTAAACTAACGAAGCTAAACAACTACAGAAAGTACTATGGCGTAATAGCCAGAAGGGTTGAGGGTAGAGAGAAATATACATGGGATTTAAGAGACTTTAACAAAATAATGAAATGAAAACAAATCAGTATTAAACCAAGCCTGCATCACTAATCGCTATGAAATTACCTTCATGCCGTTAACTCAAGAATTCCTGCTCAACTTACTTGGGTTCGCCTCTTTATATGTTTGTATATGTTTTATATAAGCTGTCATCGGTTCACCTAGGTTAATTGATAATTATTTAATAACGGTACAGATAAGTTCATCGGGTAGTGAACTGGCGAAATTCCTTAATCCTTACGAAGTCATTAATTTACTGAGACCCATAGCTTACTTCTCTTTCGCATTAGTTACTGCGTTAATAGTTATTGGGTTGCTACTTAAGAGGAAGTCCCTAGCTATGGTCGGGTCCCTAGCGTTTTACCTACCTACCTTCGGGTACTATGCTGTATCTATGGTGTGGATTGCTGGTATAGGTATTATTAGGGCTTTATGGCTACCATTACTAGACATAAACCCACTCCTACTCAAGTTAGGGCACGTAGTGCTCATACCGTACATAGCTTTATCGCCCATACTTACCTACATCACGGACCGCATTACTGAATCACCACTCTTTTACGGACTCCCAATAGGTCTTCAGGAACTCCTATCGAGCCCTGCTGGACTGATAGCTCTTACATCAATGACCTTAGGGATATTCTTCTTCACCTTCGGTACTGCCACATGGCTTTACGGGAGGTTTAAGGGTGTTGAACTCATAGACTTCTGGGCATATAGGTTCTGTAGGCACCCACAATACCTAGGCTTTCTACTCTGGAGTTACGGCATGGCCCTATCACCTCTATGGCTATGGCCCCCGAGAGGCATTACCTTACCAACACCGACAACCCCTTAGCTAATAACTGCCTTAATAGTGATAGCTATAGCTTTATGGGAGGAGGCAAGGATGGTTAAGGAGCATGGTGAGACATACGTGAATTACCGTAAGAAAACCCCATTCATGATACCATTACCTAAAGGCATAGCCAAATTGATAGTTAAGCCAGTAACTGCATTGTTAGGTAAGCCCTACCCAGAGACGCTAAGGGAGGTAGCATTAGTTATTGGGTTATATGGGGCTATACTCTCAATAGCCTCAATCCCCATAGCGCTAACGTTAAGGTGAAGCTAAATCAGCAAATACCTTTAAGGTTTAAGAGATCCCTAACAGAGAGTGCTTACGGGAGCCCGCGACCCCGCAGGACAGGGCCGTAGGGCCTTGAATGACTGCGGGACCCGCCTGAGCCGTTCTATAGTTCTTTAAATCTCCACATATTCGTTGGTGATGGCTTATCAGTAACCATAGGCGTAATTAATCCTTCCCTAATCCTTCTTAACGCCCTCCTTAAAGGCTCGGCATCTAGGGCTATTGTTGTAGCGATAGCAGCTAGTGCCGACCACCTTCCCCACCTACTTACCCAGTAACCCTCTACCTCTCTTTCACTAATCCCGTAAGCTAATGATGCTAAAGCCCTTAACCACCTGTCTATGGGTGGTAACTCATACCTCCTACTACTTAACGCTATAGCTAACCTAGCCGTATAATGACCAACACCTTTAATGTTCATGAGTACGTACTCAAGCTCTTTAAGACTTAGCCTCATGGGTAGGTCATCACTTAAGTCACCCCTAATGAAGGCTTTAGCAACGTTAATTACAGTCTCCGACCTATAGCCTAAACCTGATGACCTAAGTAGGTTCTCGTACCTAATTACGTCCTTAGGTAATGGTAGTAGAGGGATTAAGCGATTGCCTATACGTACGTACTTACGGAAGTTCTTGATCAACTTAAAGAGCATACCCCAACCCTGCCTAAAGCTAGCGTTCTGCTGACAGATACCCACAACTAAAGACCACCAAAGACTCGACGACCTTAACCTCCAACCACGGCAACACTCACTAAAACCTTTTAATAAAGGATCCTTAGAAGCTATATCAAAGAACTCGCCGAGATCTTCCTTAAGACCTAAGGCATTAATAAGAGGAGGGATGTAGCCCTTATCGCATGACTCACCCCAAATATTTACTGAGCCATCGGTATAGACCTCAGCAATCACTAAAGGTTCGGCACTCAACTGAACATAGCCTACATGGCCGTCAAACCAAAAGTTGAAGTTATAAGTACCCAGAGTTAACATAAGATCGATGCCGTACTTATTAAAATCAATAGTTAATGAGGAGCACCTCCTAAGCACTGTGATAGACCCGTTAATAATCTAAAGCTTAATAGATAAAAGATTAAGATGCTAAATACCTAACGACTTAAGTACATTCATAAGTGATGTATTCATCACTTGATAGTACATTAACCTCCTTACCAAGTATTTGTTTAATGACATTCCTGTGTGACTTAATTCTATTTCTGAGTGAAGTATCATCAGTTATTAAAGGTACGTTAAGCTCGCTTGACTCAACCACGTATGAGGCGTCATAGTACGTTATTTTAAGCCTGAACGCAAGTCTCAGTACGGCTGAAACATTCTGCGGATAGACCATGTTTAGGTATCGGTGAATTAATGAGATTAGATTCAGCAGCGTTAATGCCTCATTTATGGTTAGTCTCTTTAGTAAGGTGGCCTCCTTCCATACGGCATTACCTATTTCATAAGGTGTGAGCGTAAGTTCGTAGCACCCTCTAATGTAGTCTAGAGAGTCACGTCCAAGAGACCTTACGATATTGAGTAGTGCTGAAGCGTCTAATAATGCACTCATCTCTCCTCACGACTACTTCTTACTACAGACACAATCTCCTCTGGAGGTATCTTCCTTAAGATCTCTTGCGCACATTCTAAGGCATTTCTAACCTCCTGCTCTTCCCTTCTCCTAACCTCCTCCTCTAAAGCCCTTCTAATAACTTCACTTACAGATATACCATACCTCCTTAACTTCTCGTATAGATCCCTCCTAATCTTAGCAGACACCGTAACCCAACTCAAGTAAAACACCATTATATACTACTAATACATGACTATATAAACATATACTACGTAAACAGGACTACTATATGAAATACATCGTGTATTTGGAGAAGGAAAGGAAAGCCTGTATGAGGTATTCATGTGGCGGGCCCGCCGGGATTTGAACCCGGGATCTCCGGCTCCGCAGGCCGGCGCCTTATCCAGGCTAGGCCACGGGCCCTACTACTCCGTAACTAGTTATGTTAAGAAAGGAATTATAATTTAACTGGGGTTTACGATACTGCTTTCTTACCGCGTTTGCCTGTACGTACCTGGATTACTTCCTCAACGGGTATTATGAATATCTTACCATCCCCGGAAACACCACGTTTAACGCTCTTTATTATTATGTCTACGACCTTATCTACGTCTTCATCATTAACAACCATCTCTATCTTAACCCTAGGTAGTAGGTCGTAGTACCCGTAGCCCTCCTTCCACCTATACTTGATACCTCCCTGCCTCCCCCCTACCCCTTACTGAATATACTGTGAGTGATATGAAGCCTGCTTTAGAAAGCTCCTCCTTAACCTTATTGAGGGTTTCTTCCCTAATGGGCGCTTCGATTTTCTCCTATCTAGCTCCATAATTACTATCGTTACTTCCATAATAACCTTAAACCTGATGATGCTCTTTACACGTTTTAAGGTATTCCCTAGCAAGATATAGTGTGGGTGATTGCTTGGTATCTGTAAGCATGGTTAACTACACTAAGGATGGTGAGAAGTTAGTTGCTGCAGCCGCTAAGAGGACTCTATCTAGGAAGGACTTCGATATAATAGCGTCCTCAATGGGTGATGATGAGGTAGATATATGGGTTAAGGAGACCTTTAAAAGAGGTCATTTCAGCCCATGGGAGCACTCAGTGTATACATTCGAGGTCAAGTGCTCTAGGGTATGTAGTCACCAACTAGTTAGGCATAGGATAGCTAGTTACTCACAGCTATCGCAAAGGTTTAAGGTGGTGAAGGAGTATAAGGTGATCACACCACCATCAATACGTAAGGATGAAGAGTTACTTAAGCTATTTAATGAGTTCGTTAATAAGGCTTACGAGCTGTACATGGAGTTCATAAAAGCAGGAGTACCTCCTGAGGACGCTAGGTACATATTACCTCAAGGTGTTCATACTAAGATATTAGTCACTATGAATGCTAGGGAGATACTACACTTCTTAAGTCTAAGGATGTGTTCAAGAGCTCAATGGGAGATAAGGAGGATTGCCTGGAGCTTATGGAGCGAGTTACTTAAGGTACATCCCAAGCTCTTCAGATATGCGGGGCCTAGATGCATTCTTTATGAAAACCAAGTTAGGGCTGAGCCAGCTACATTGATTGAATTTATTAAGGGTAAGGCGGAGTTCACGATAAGTAAGTGCCCTGAAGGTGTTCCTAAGGATAAAATAAGGGATTGCTTATTGAAAACAATTAAGGAGTTAGGGATTGATTTACGGATAAGGTAAGTGATCGGCGTCGCACTCAATAGTTTCCTCAAGTACCTTTAAGTATTCAGTAAGTACCCATCCATATTCACTCTCAAGTAACAAGATAGCCGCGTGTGGCGGTATAACCCCCTTCTCTGTTATTATTGCATCAATATATTCAGGTGGTGTTACATCAAATGACGGGTTGTAGATTTTTACGTTCGGGTTTCTCTTGATAAATTCCTCATCAACCACTTCTGTAGGGTCCCTAACTTCTATAGGAACTAATTCACCGATTACTGTCCTTGGGCTAAACTTGTATGTCTCCGTAGCTACGTATACACGCACCCTAGCCTCCTTAGCGACAAGTGCGACTACGGAAGTACCTATCTTATTGACTACAGCACCGTTAGCAGCCACGGTATCCGCACCTATCACTACTTTATCAACGTCCTTCATTACATACCTAACTGCTGAGTCAGGTATGTATATGACCTCAATACCCTCCTTAGCTAACTCCTTAGCCGTAATTAACCCTTGATACTTAGGGCGTGTTTCCTTAACATAAACCTTATTTACCTTGCCTTGCTTATGGGCGGTGACTATTACTGAAACAGCCGCAGTGCTATGGCAGTGAGTAAGTATGACATCACCGTTCTCAATTCTCTTAGCACCTAACTCACCAATTATCTTAACAGCCTTTAAGGAGTAGTCTATGAATTCAGAACCAACCTTAAGAACCAGTTCCTTACCCTCATCAACACTTGATATGGGTGCTCTCTTAAGCCTTGAGATGACGTATGAGACTGCATTAGGTAGGGAGACGGCCGTAGGTCTTGAGGTAATTAAGTAGTTAGCTACGTAGTCCATGTAACTAACAAAATCCTTAACATCAGTCCCTCTATAGCTCTCAGCAGCAATCATTAATGCCTTAACAGCAGAGCGTGCTATCTTACCAGCACCCCTTATAACCATAGACCTAATACTCTCTCTAATCTCCGCAACTTTCTTAGGTAACACATATTTAACCATACATCCCACCTAACTTCTTAAGTAACTCATCTAGCGAGGGGACTTGGGGAGGCCATGAAAAGATCTCCCTAATAAGTACGGGTACTGCTTGAGGGGCTATTAAGCCTTTCTCAGTTATTATGGCATCTATATACTCAGGTGGTGTCACATCAAATAGTGGTGCTAATACCTTAATCCTCTTCTTTAACTCATCATCAGCTTGCGGTGGTAATACTTCATTGGGCTCAGTTATTATCGTACCCCTGACTAATTCCCCAAAGACTGTTTCAGGCTTAAATTTGTATGTACCACTAGCTACATACACACGTACTCTAGCTTCCTTAGCGACTAAGGCAAGTGCCGAAGTACCTACCTTATTAACTACCGCACCATTAACAGCTATGGCTTCAGCACCCACAACAACTTTATCTATATCTTTCATCACGTACCTAACAGCTGAATCAACTATGAGGGTTACTGGTACGCCGTTCTTACTAAGGATCTCAGCAGTAGTTAAGCCCTCACCTCCGGGTCTTGATTCGGTAACATATACGTGAATCCTCTTGCCCTCGTTCTTAGCCCTAAGCAACAGATTTATCACCGTAGTACTGTATGAGTGCGTAAGTATCACATCTTCATCAGCTATCCTTTTAGAGCCTATAATGGCTACCTCATTAGATATTCTCTTAGCTCTATTAATGACCTCATCTATAAACTTAGCAACGCATTCCTTACCTTCCTCAACATCCTTAACTTTACGTTCAGTCAACATGATTAAGAGCTCCCTTAACGTATTTTCTAAGAAAGCCGATGAAGGCCTTAAAGACATTATCTCAGGTACTAACCTCCTTAAAGTACCGGATAACTCACTTAAGTTACGGGTCCTCAACGACTCACTCTTTAAGTAATTAAGCAATTCTATAGAGGCTTCAGTAGAGCCTATAGCTTTTAAGAGTCTCTGGCCGCACATCGGTAAAACACCCCTCTTTAATATATAAGATAATGTTTGGAAGTTAATTAAGTTAAGCATTTACTGTTCATATATAGATAGGTACATAGCTATGTATTACTTACTAATTAACCGAGTCATTAAACCTTAAAACCTTAGTCACGATAAGCTTACATGTTAAAGGGTGTTTATCATGCAGGAGAAGCTTAAGTCAGCAGCAATACCTGAAACTAAGGAGGGTAAGCAATACCATATAGATGTAAAGCCAGGCGATGTAGCACCTTACGTATTACTTCCGGGAGACCCGGGTAGAGTGCCTAAGATCTCTAAATACTGGGATGAGTTTAAGGTTGTTGCGGTTCATAGAGAGTATGTAACTCATACTGGTAAGTATAAGGGCGTCCCCATATCAGCAACATCAACAGGTATTGGGGGGCCTGCAACAGCTATAGCTATTGAGGAACTACTTAGGGTTGGTGCTCACACATTTATTAGAGTAGGTACAACAGGCTCTCTCCAGGAGTACATAAAGTTAGGGGATCTCATAATATCGACTGCAGCGGTTAGATTTGATGGGACCAGCAGAATTTATGTTGACTTAGCATACCCTGCCGTAGCTCATTACGAGGTTGTTTTAGCTCTCATCGAAGCAGCCGAACAGTTAGGTATTAGGTATCACGTAGGAATTACAGCAAGTAGTGATAGCTTCTACATAGGTCAAGGAAGACCAGGCTTCAAGAACTATCTACCTGAGCGCTATAAGGGGATCGTTAATGAGTTAAGAAGCATAAACGTACTTAATTTCGAGATGGAGGCGGCAACATTATTCACATTGGCCAATATCTACGGGGTTAGAGCTGGCGCTGTATGTGCCGCCATAGCCAATAGAGTAACGGATGAATTCATACCCGGTATAGGTGTTGAGGACGCGATTAAAGTAGCCAATGAGGCAGTAAAGATACTTTATGAGTGGGACATGCTTAAAGAGAAGAAAGGCAAGAGATACTTCACGCCATCGCTATTAAGAAAGTAAGCATCTTTAAATACCTGTAAGAACACTAATTCATCTTAAGTATTTTAATGCATGCATGTGAATTTAACCAGTTGGTCTCTTTCATTAAGATATAAGAGTTTCCTAGTAAGGCTTTTTCATGTGGTGTGGTTCTATGAGTGAAGAATCTGAGAAGGAAAAACCTGTATCTCGTAGAGAAGTTTTAAAGATGATAGCGACTGGAGCCATAGGCTTGGTTGTTGGCGCAGTCGCTGGGTATGCGGCTAAACCTGCTGAGGTAGTGACTAAAACAGTTACGTCAGCTACGACATCAACGGTAACCACTGAAGTAACCAAAACTGAAACAGCCACGGTTACAGAGACCGTAACCCCTCCAGCACCTCCTGTAGTTACTGTTGAGAAGCCCGTAGTTAAAGAAGTGCCTACACCTGAACTTAAGGTCGCTAAGGTAATAGCCCCTAAACCAGAGCTATGTGCTGGTTGTAGGTTATGTGAGTTAGTTTGCGCATTAACTTGGGAAGGAAAGACTGACCCTGCATATTCGAGGATTAGAATTAAAGAGTTCTTCGGCGGTTTAATAGTTGTGCCCACCGTATGTATACCATGTGCCGATAAAGCATGTATTAAGGTATGCCCGACAGGTGCATTAAGCTACGACTCAAAGACAGGTGCCATAGTTCTAGATGAAACTAAGTGCACTAAGTGTGGGGCATGCTTCGATGCATGCCCAGCAGGTGCTCTAGCCCCACATCCAGATACTGGTTTACCCATGACATGCAATAAATGCTCACTATGCGTTAATATCTGTCCAACAGGTGCTTTAGAGGCTTGGTCTAAGATACTTACATTTGAGCAGGCATTAGCTAAGAAACCTGAGGAGATAGCTAAGGACCTACTTAAGAAGTACTTCGGTGTTGAGGATGTTAAGGAGTTAGAAAGTAAGTATGGCTTCTGGACACCTGAGAAAGCTAAAGAATTCGGTATTGGGTGATAGCCATGCCCCTCTACGCATACACAGGTAAAATTCTGTTCATAGACTTAACTAACGAGAAGCACTGGGTCGAGGAGCTACCTGAGGAGGTCATTAAGAAATTCTTTGGTGGTAGAGGGCTTATAGCGTGGTACATGTGGTACAAGACTGAGAAGGGCCTTAACCCATTATCGCCTGATGCGCCGTTCATTGTTGCAGCAGGACCCATAAACGCAACGCCAATACCTGCCTCAAGATCGTGTGTTGGTGGTAAATCACCGCACACAGGGATGATAACCTACAGTAGGATGGGTGCTTTCTCACCAATAAGTGATGAGCTAAAGAAAGCTGGTTACGACATGATGGTCATTACCGGTAAGGCTAGTAAGCTCTCATATATATACGTGAAAGACGGTACTGTCGAGATAAGGAATGCTGAATCCTTAAGGGGTTACGGAGCTTACAAAACAATCATGAAGATTAAGGAGGAGGTCGATGAGTACTCAGGTCTTTTAGTTACTGGACCCGCAGGTGAGAACCTAGTATCTATTAGTTGTGCTTTCGGAGGTATAGGAGATACTGCTGGTAGGCATGGTATAGGCGCTATGATGGGTAGTAAGAACCTGAAAGCTATCGCAGTAAGAGGTACTGGTGAAGTAAGTGTTGCTGACCCTGAAGCCGTCAAAAAGCTCTATAACGACTTACTTAAGCTAGAGATGACTGCGCCAGGACAGAACATTAGGTGGGGCACTACTTACTGGACTTACGCAGCTAGTCATGGATTCAGCGATAACGCATGCTTTAACTACAGGGAAGGAACTAATGATGAGATATCCTTTGCCCTTTCAGGTTATCAGTACGAGAGAAAAGGCTACTGGGTTAGGCAGGCGGTAGCGTGCTATAAGTGCCCACTACATTGTAAGAAGTACGGTAGGGTGCTTGGAGGTAAGTATACCTGTATATTTGAGGGGCCAGACTACGAGTTAAACGTATTGATAGGTGTTAACATAGGCGTTAGTGATGTTGAGGGTCACCTATACTTAACATGGTTAGTTGATGACTTAAGTATTGATGCCATTTCCTTCGGCAATACAGTAGGGTTCTTAATTGAGTGTCTAAAGAAGGGTTACTTAAGTAGTGATGACTTAGGCGGCGTAAGTATTGATTGGGGTGATGTAGATACATTCGTTAAGCTAGCTGTATGGACAGCCTATAAGAAAGGGCCTATGACCGTGTTTGGTGAGCCATTAGGTGAGCTCATATCGAAGGGCGTTAGGTACATCGCTAAGCGTATTGAAGAGATTAAAGGCATTAGTGATGTATGGAGGATTACGTATCAATGCAAAGGAGGCGAATTCGCTGCCCATCACCCAAGGAACACGTTACCTAAGTACCACGGTTACTGGCTAGGGTTCACGTACATTACGGGCAATAGAGGTGGTTGTCATTTAGAGGGTTCACAACCGTGGAGGAGGTACGCACTTAAGATGGAGGGTGCTGATCCATGGCCGTGGAGATCACAGGACACCAAAGCAATAATAGATAGTATGGTAGGGTGCTTCTTCTTCTATAGGAGTAAGGCATTTACGTCAGCACTCATGAAGGACATGATTAACGCATTAACCGGATGGGATTGGAAGACCGAGGATCTATGGATAACTGGTGAACGTATCTACAACCTAGAGAGATGTTATAATATTAGAGAAGCAGGCATAGGTTTAGTGGAGCCATTGCCAGACACAACACCAACACCTGAGTTGATAGGGAAGTATGTAAGCTTAGGTGATGTTCTGCCATTAAGAGAGTTTACAGAACCATTAACTAAAGGACCTGGGGCCGCTAAGAAAGATGAGTTCCACCCAGTTATTGATTGGGCGGCATTTAAGAGAGAATTAGAAGAGTACTACGAGTTAAGAGGTTGGGATAAGAAGACAGGTAGGCCTACGAGAGCTAAGCTAGAAGAGTTAGGGCTAGCTGATGTTGCTCAAGAACTTGAGAAGCTAGGTCTCTTACCCTGATTTTAATGTTTCAGTTAATGTATAAACACAATATTTTTAATTAACCTAAACATGCTATTAAGAGGTAATCATTATGGGTAAGTACATATGTTGGATGGTAAAGTTAATTCGGTACTTAACCCCGTCGCTTCCCGCTATGTATAGCGCCTACGTCATTCAGTCCTCCGCTTGTGCTTCATGCCCTTTAGTGCAGAACTGCCCACTTAGGTTTCTACCACCAATAATAGTTTACTCCATTTTCTTAGCTCTAATAAATAAGATTGAAGAATTTACTAAGATAATAAGGACTAAACTAGGTGTTAAGAAATTAAAAACACTACTTAAGTTTACCGCGTTGTTGATAATGTTAATTTCCGTAATTAGCTCGAGTTTAGTTAGTGCTTCACCAGGGGTTGATGAGCTATATGTGGAGCCCAAGGAAATAAAAGGATACGTAAATGACGTAGTTACAGTAAAGATAACAGTTAAGTTCAGGCACCCACAACCTTGTCCATACCCAGATTGGAAGATCACTTATGAATTAATAGGAGATGCTGAAGTAATTGAAGAAAGTGATGTAGAACTTATTAGTAGACTTGAGGCTGTTAAAACACTCAAAATTAAGATCTTAGGTAATGGCACTTTACGAGTAATATATAAGTACGGTCGGGGGTGTCCATTCGGTAAAGAAGAAGTAGCTGAAGTACCAATAATAGGCCTAGCTAAAGTAACTACAACAACACCAACAACTACAACCGCAGTAATTACAACTACCACAACACCAACCCCGACAACTATCTCAACAACACCAGTAACAACTCCAGCGACATCAACAGTATTGACTACCTCACCTACAACAAGCCCGACCACCACAACTTCTCCAGTAACTAAGGTAGGTATAAACATAGTCGAAGTACTTTATGAAGGTAGGACATACATCTATATATTATTATTCTTGATAATGATTGCCTCGATGGTTATATTAATTAGGCAAGGAAATATGAAGTTAGTTAATGGACTTAGGTACTTATCGATAGCGTTAGTTATTATATTGCTGGTCTTACTACCTATATTTTACGTAGGTGTTATATGCCCATGCCCTCTAGTTATACCGCAGTACATAGTCCTTATACAATTCCTAATGTACATGCCGTTCATATATATAGTCATGATCGCCATCGCTATAGTATCTTCGTTAGTATTGAAAAGAGGCTGGTGCGGTTGGATATGTCCTCTAGGGTTCATACAGGATGTACTAAGTAAAGCCTATGGCAAAGTGAAGGTTAAATTCACTATAGATAAGGTTCTTAAATATATTAAGTACGTGATCCTAGCTATCTTAGTCATAGCTGTAGCATCAACGCTGACACCATACCTCTGCATTAATTGCTTTATCGTACCTATAACTACGTCTATATACTCCCGGAGCTTCCCAACAGTTACGTTCACCCAGGTGTTACTAGCTATTGGTTTAATCATGATCTTACTCTCGATAATGATACCTAGGTTTTTCTGTAGATATATATGTCCTGCAGGCGCTCTTCTTGAGCTGATCTCCAAGATAAGTCTATTCAGGTTAAGAAGGAGTAGCAAGTGTATGAATTGTAAGGTATGTATAGCGTTAAGTAAGTGCCCAATGAATTTAAAAGAAGTAGGGAGCACGGACTGCATATCGTGCTTTAAGTGTGTTGGGTCATGCCCATTTAAAGCCATCGAGTTAAGGGGCTAGCTTGGTTATAATCTATAGGTAAGGCATCATAAAGGATGTTAAGGCAGAGTTATTTCCTAAGGTAACATCACATGAGTTCCCAAGAAATAAAGCATATACATCATGATTCCAAGTTCTTGCTAAATTATTTAAAGTATGCTTATTACCACGGTGTTGGTGTTGCGTCGTTTAAGGACTTAGGTAGGATTGATTAAGAAACGTAGTTACACTAAAAGCAGGACAGCTAACCGTAAGATAGCGGATTCCCTAAGAGGAAACCTACTTCAGCACGGTATAGTGATGGCTATGAAGTACGGTTTTAAGGCGTATTCAGTAAGCTCAGCTTATACCTCAGGGATAGATAAGGAGGAAACTGAGACTAAATAAGCACGTAACTTCAGCATATGTTCCGATACTGAAATAGAAGTATCTAAGAATACTATTAGATATCTTCAGTAACTAATGAAACTAAAGTATTATTTAAAGTATTATTTCTACTGAATAATCTTTGACTTAATGAAGAGAAGGCGGCTGCTAACCGCTCCAAATCAACGTTATGTTTTTAACTTTACTCAACCTCTAACTAAATGACAACTGTAGTGGGTTTTGAGATGTTATCTAGGTACTTAAGTCATGGTGTAAGCATATATAGGTTCTTGAGGTGTTATAATGGTTAAGATATTAATAACGAATACTACAGTAATAACAATGTCAACTAAAGGGGAGTTAGTTCTTAGGGATGCATACCTATATATCGATAAGGGTGTTGTTAAGGCTTTAGGTACTGGTGAAGTACCTATAGAGTACCAGTATGCTGAGTACTTAATTAACGGTAAAGGTAGGATAGTGCTACCTGGATTTGTTTCAGGCTTTACATTAGTAACTCCCTACTTAATTAGGTATGAGGTTAGTGGGCTTAATGATCCTAAGATAAAGGACTTACTATCTGTAATTAGTAGAGATGATGTTTACTATATAGCGGTACTAGCATTTACTGAGATGGTTAAGAAAGGGATCACAGCAACTTTAGTGGTTGATACTTACTTAGATAGTATAGCTAGGGCCGCCGACGCTGTAGGAATAAGGGCAGTATTAGCCCCAGGGGCTGGTTGCGTATATACTCAGGAAGACATAGAGCACTCACTTAAGTTAATAATGAATAGGTACCACGGTAGATTACCTAACGTACATGGAGGTGTAGCAACCTGTAAGGAGGAACTGATACCATACATAAATAGGTTAACATATGATTACGGTATTAGGGGTTTCTTAATTAATACAGACCCTAAGAAAACCTCCGTAGGTATGGAAGTACCTCAGAACATGACCTTAATTAACGTAGCCCCCAAGGGGGGCGGTGCTAAGGCGGTATTTACTGAAGAGTTCATTAGTTCATGGAGAGCACCTGCGGGGGTTGGGTTAGGTGTTAAGGCTTCATACGATGTAAGCGACTTAATTAAGCGCTTAGTTATGAGAGGTGTAAGCATGTTTGACGCGTTGGCTGCAGGCACGGTGTGGGGTTATGAAGCTCTAGGGTTACCGTTTAGTAGCTCTATAGAGGTAGGTAAGCCATGTGATATAGTTATACTAAACGCCTCAGAACCTCCGGGCTGGCCTACACCTAAGAGTCTAGAGTCGCTATTTAGGGCTGTTATTGAGGGCTCAATACCTGTAGAGACCGTTATTGTTGCTGATAACATAGTTGTTGATTACGGCGAGACCGTGACCGTTGGTAGCGATATAATTAGGAAAGCCACTAAGAGGCTTAGTGACTTACTTGAGAAAAAGTTATTGAGTTGAGTTACTTATTTAGCAACTAAATTTCCTTGATGTACTCCTCTTCCTCTACCTTCTTCTTTTCCTCTACTTTCTTTTCCTCTTCCTTAATTATGCCTTCTTCCTCAAGCCTCTTCTTAATTATCGATATTACGTGTTCAGCCTCTTTAATCTCTACATAGTGTGGGGTCTTTAGTAATTCAGTTAACGTGGCCTTTATGGCCTCCTCAAGAGGTCTACCAGCCATCTCAACCCTGGCCTTCTCAACAACCAGTGCAGCTGGTGCTGTCACCGCGCCCTTCTTAATAACTGCTAACTCCTCGTTTACTGGAGTAACTATTAATGCACCTACATCTCTCTCATCAAGCCTTATCTTGAATATTACGTCACCGTCCTCGGTCTCACCTACCTTCTCTATTGAGTACTCAACAGCTCTGGCAAGTATCTGTGCTGATTGCTCAACAACCTTCCTAACAACCTCCTCAACCTGCTCATCGGGTATTCTCCTAAATGCCTCAACCCTTAAGGTATCTAACTTCCACTCAATCTTACCGTCAACAACGTCGTACTCGATCCTAACCCTAACAACATCACCCTTATCGATCTTTAGGTTATCAACAAATACCACGTACAGCAGCCTATTTAGCTGAGCTGCCGCGTAAGCAATATCCTGGGCACTAATCTCCCCCTTCTTCATCTGTTCCCTTAACTGTGCGAATAATGTACGTCTTATCTTATCAGCGTACGCACCCGCGATAACTAATCCAGAACTTAACTGAGGCATACCTAAACCACCATATAATACATTCTTTATGAACTATTTAAATGATATTTAAATGCTTGAGTTAATGATTGATTACCTCACGAACCTAGTTAGCCCTCCATGCCCTACCAACTTAAGTAGATCACTAAGTGTAAGCCCGCCATTAAACGCATCCGGGGTTATTTTGAAGTTACCACCGCTGGTTTCCTCAAGCTTATCTATGGGTATGAACCTCCAGTCACTATGTCCGATAAACTTGATCGCTATAAATGCCTTAGCTGAAGCCCTTCTACTAAACTCCATTAACTTCTCTACTTGCCTTCTCTCCACGTAAACTGTCTGCGGTTTATTACGTACCTTAACCTCAAAAACAAGTATGTTCCCCTTATAAATCGCTGTGACATCAGGGTAGACACTTCTCTTGACCTTAGAACCGCTAGCTGGTGCTCTTATAACAGCGAAACCTAACTTCCATAACTTCCTAACTAACTCCCTCTCATGCTGAAAACCTTTACGTCTATGTCTCGAACTAATGGGTCACACCTAACTGACTATTGTTTATATGAATTTATTATCCTTTTAAAGCTAGTGTTATTTGGGGTGATTAAATGGAATTTACACTTATAGATATTGTGCTCATGGTATTCGGATTAATAGTAGTTATAGCGATATTGTCAGCTAGTATCAAGATAGTTAGGGAGTATGAGAGAGCAGTAATCTTTAGATTAGGCAGACTACTAGGTGCTAAAGGTCCTGGCATATTCTTCATCATACCTTTCGTAGACAGCATGGTTAGAGTTGACTTAAGAGTTGTTGCTGTTGATGTACCCAAGCAAAACATAATCACTAGGGATAACGTAAGCACTAACGTAGATGCCGTAGTGTACTATAGAGTTGTTGATCCTGAGAGAGCTGTCACCAAAGTAGAGAACTATCATTACGCAATAAGCTTACTTGCTCAAACTACCTTAAGAGATATTCTTGGTCAGGTAGAGCTCGATGAGTTACTAACCAAGAGGGAGGAGATCAATAAGAAACTCCAAGAGATTCTTGATGAAATGACTGGTGGTTGGGGTATTAAGGTAGTTGCTGTCACCCTAAAAGACGTTGAGCTCCCTGAGTCTTTAAGAAGGGCTATGGCTATGCAGGCCGAGGCTGAGAGGTGGAGGAGAGCTAGGATAATATCTGCTGAAGGTGAGAGAGAAGCTGCTAAGATAATGGCTGAAGCTGCTAAGATGTATGAGGCACATCCAGCCGCTTTAAGACTTAGGGAACTGCAAACACTAGTTGATGTAGCTAAAGAAAAGAATCTCATAGTAGTTACTGAGGGCGCTACCCTCTCAACCCCTATAGCTACAGCAGCCGCATTAATTAAGAAAACATCCCAGTCTAGGAAGGGAAGGTAGATGAGGGCAGGTAAAAACCTTAGGAACTTAACTATTTTCATATTACTTACGTTAGCCATAGTCATTATCTTAGGCTCTATAATAACTCAATCATCGGCAGGTTCCAAGGCCTTAGTAATCTCGTTAAAGGGCACGATGAGTGAGATTAATTACGGTAGTAAGATATGTCTTGAGGAGGCGCTAGAGATAGCCACCAAGGATAACGTACCTCTAATTATTGAGCTAGATACTTACGGTGGCTTATTAGATGCCGCTTTTGATATGTCTGAGATGATTTATAGGGCTGACGTACCAGTAATAACGTTTGTCTCTGGCGCTAAAGCATATAGTGCTGGGACATTAATACTTCTATCCTCACATATAGCAGCAGCAACACCGGATGCCTCAATAGGTGCTATGCAACCCGTATATTATGACCCAACAACAGGTAAGGTTACTTACGTTAATGAGAGTAAGGTAGTTAACCCAGTTATTGAGAAGGTAAGGATGTATACCGAGGAAAGAGGCAGGAACTTTACTGTAACTAGGAGATTCGTTACTGAGAACTTAGTCTTGAGTGGAGAGAAGGCTAAGGAGTTAGGTGTTATCGAGTTCGTTGCCATGGACCTTAACGAATTAATACAGTTAATTAATGGGCGGGTAGTTAAGCTCTATGGCGGTAGGGAGTTTAAGATATATGTAGATGGTTATGAATACTATAGCTGTAGCTTAAGGGCCCAGTTCGTCTCTATATTGAATAACCCAATCTTAAATAGTATCTTAACATCCATAGGTGTTCTGATACTTGTGTTTTCATTAATTAGTGGTCATATAGCCGTAGCCCCATTAGGTCTAGCCTTAATACTGTTAGGGCTCATAGGTGTTGGTTTTAACGTAAATCTAGTCACGATAATACTATTGTTACTTGGCTCTATACTCCTTGGTGTTGAGCTATTCATACTGCCCGGATTCGGTATAGTCGGTATTTCAGGTATAGTTATGCTGATATTCGCATTTTTATTAATGCCCTTAACAAGGCCTTACGCCGTAGGTAATCCCGAAGAGTTCTGGTCATCACTTAGGAACTTCACGATAATACTCGGCGTATGTATGATATCATTCACAACATTCATTACCTATAAAGTCATTAAGGCTAAAAAGATGAAGCCTAAGGTATTCGGTTTTGAAGGGAAGGTAGGTAAGGCTGTTGACTATATAGGTCCAGGCAAGCCCGGTTACGTAATCATCGAAGGTGAGTACTGGAAGGCTGAAAGTGATGAAGAGATAAAGCCCAATGAGGAAGTCGTTGTTACTGAGTCTAAAGGCTTCATTCTAAAAGTAAAGAAGAAAACCCAATAATTTAAGACAGAGGTCAACTTAATAAAAGCTTTAATCTTATCTTACTTATAACTCAATGGATAGGTGACGGGTACTTGAGTTTAAATAATCTTGCTGAAGTGCTGTCAGGCTCCTTTGAAGGGGACCTTATGTACACAGTCTCAACAACTCCGGTCGTCCTTGGTGGTAGGAGCCTAAAGAAACATGAGGAGATATTGCTTATGCTGCCCCATGAATACAACGATATAGTGTCGGCCATTTTAATAATTAACGCGTCACTAACTGAGGAATTAGGTAATATTTACTGGAAGGTAAGATTTAATGACATTATGTTGAGTAGGGAGTTTAAGCCGCAGATAGTTACGTCAAGTAATGAGGGTAAGTACTTAACCTTTATTTACGATGTGAAACCCATAATGAAACCTAAGCAACTTAAGAACGTGTTGAGCATAGGTTTTGAGGCTTCAAACCCCATTACTATAGAGAGCGCAATGTTACTTCTAATACATAGGGTTCCTGAAGCCTCCATAGACCTAAACCTATATGCTGGAACATCGGTCATTGAGCCTAGCCATAAGCTAGATATCGATATGGGGTTTAGAAGAAGAATATCAAGTAAGGGTTCCTGCCTCATATTATTAAGTATACCTTCAAAGGCATGCTCACTCAGTTTTGCAGTGAATAATAAGGTACTTAAGCGAGTCTCTGAAGTGTTAGGTACTTATGAATTAGAGCTGGAGTACCCATTAAGTGGGCTAAGGAATAAGTTAAGCATTATATATCATGATGTTAAGGGACGCATATTCCCTAAGGAGGTTAAGGTAAATACTGTATTAGCTTTCCAGAGGGCTGTACCTGAGCCTAGGATTGTGAGTAGGGTTGTTAAGGTAAGAGAGAGTGGTGATTATGTTGAGGTTGATGTTGAGGTAAGTAATGTAGGTAGTGGTGATGTTAAGGATGTGATAATACAAGTGATGTCTGTAGGTGCTATACTTTATAGGGAAGTAATTGATGAATTGAAAGCAGGAGGCGGTACCGTTATTAAGTTTAAGCTTCTTAAGAAGGTTATTGAGCAGCCAGTAACTATAAGAACCATATATAGGGTATTAGGGAGACCATTATTTACTGATGTTAGGTTAAATGATGTAGTTAAGTAGGAATGCTAGTAGACCCGTAAATATGGATACCTTAAGTAAGCTTCTTGACTTACCAGCCCTCCTCACAGCCATATCTAGGTTTCTTGATACATATACGTAAGTTGTTGCTATGTATGAAGTAGATATGGTTACTATAGCTAATATCAGGAATACCCATGAGTAATTAAAGAATAAAATTGTAATTACGGTCAAAATGACTAGTACTGTAGTTAAGGCTATGGACGCTAATGACGCTACTTTATAACCAGCAACCCTAACTAGGGTTCTTACATTTCTCACCTCATCAGCGTAGTAATCCTCAATACCCTTAACTATCTCTCTAAGTAGGAGTAATGTAAACGCAAATAACGCAGGTATTATGAAGTTTAATTCATTGCCGTAGGACCCATATAGGTATTCAGCAGCTAATCCACCGTAAATTATGGTGTTAGCGCCACCTAGACTAACCACGACATTACCAAGTAGCCCTGTCTCTTTAATGGACTTGGAGTAATAGTAGGTCATTAATGCATTAGCTAATGTGAATAGGACTAACAATAAACCTAGGTATATAGAGGAGGCCACGCCAAGTACGTAAAGTATGATGGAAAATACGTATGCCTCCTTTAAAGTGACCCTACCTGAAGGTATAGGTCTCCAAGGCTTATTAACCAAGTCTGACCTATAGTCATAATAATCATTAATTACGTAGCCAGCAGCACTAACTAAGGCTACAGGAATCATAGGGATCCAGACATTTAAGTCTAAGCATCTAGTCACAGACACGAAACCCACAAGAACACCGAATAAGGACGCAATAACGTTATGAACTCTCATTAACTCAATGTAAGCCTTTAACTTCTTAAACAAGTTAGGCACCTACCTACTCTCCAATAACTTCCTAATCTCACTAGATAAGTTATAGCATCCTAAGCCCTTAGTAAGAACACCCTTCTTAATAAGCCTGATGATTACCTTAAGGGGCTCTCTAACGTGGTAAATCGCGGTTAACTCCCTAATGGCTAATATCTCACCGACAGAGATATTCCTCATGAAGTACTCAAGTACTTTAGCCTCATCAGGATCTAAGTCATACCTTCTCACTAACTCCTTAATTAACCTTCTGCTCATGTACACATACCTCAGTAATACCATGTGTTGAGGTATGAGTGCTCAGGTAAGTACTCAGACCTCCTATGTGCTTCGCAAACACCTTCAAATAAGCAACCCCCACTACCACACCAACCAAACTTCCTACATTCAAGGTCGCAACCTACAGAGCATGAAGGGCAATCCCTCTTACAGCACTTTCTTCCAAACATCCATAAGAAATCATCAAGAATTAACGGACTTATGCCTGACCTAATAGATACTTCCTTGAATGCCCTCCTAACCATTAACCTGAGCCTTACATCTTCCTCATAAGTGAATTCTTGACCTGCCTTAACTTTACTTAATAAATCACTAGGTAACTTAATGATCCCTAACCTAATAGCTATCCTTGATAAGTGGTTATCTACGGGTACTTCCTCATTTTCGGGGTCTTTATACTTGAATAAACCCCTTCTAGCTATGAACTTAATTAGTAAGTAAGCTTTCTTCTCTACGGGGTCTTCATAAGCCTTAAAGACCTTAAGTAAGTTAACTAAACCTCCATTACCTTGCTTTATCCTGCTATTGGCCTTATCTATTAAATTAAGGACTTTACCTTCATGAAGCCTTAATAACTTAATGCCTAAATCCCTAAGTAGTGCTGTCCTCACATCGGCATCCCAAACCTCAATTACCTTACCATTAACCCCCCTTAAACTAAGCCATTTCCTCACATCATCTACCGTTATCTTAGACATGTTCAGTGGTGAGAAGAAGTCAGGGTCCTCACCATACTTAATCATACCTAGTCTATAAAGAGCATCAGCGCCGTGGTAAAATTCACTATCAATAAATCCCTCAAAAGCCCTTCTAGGCCTACTTAATCTATGGTCTATAGCGACCATGAATATGAAGTACCTAACTACATTCTCGGGATCGTCACTCGGTGATGGGTAGTACCTGGGATCAGTAAATGTATCTACGTAACTACCTACATTTAATTCCTTAATCACTTTAGCCACAGCCTTTATAGCATCTATATCTATCATGACTTACTATTCACCCTTTAACCCTTTCGTACTGGTAAGAGCCTGAATATGTTTTTGAAGGCTTCTCAATAAGCTTTATGAAGACCAGTTGAGCAACCCTAGCACCTACCTCTAACTCTAACCCGTTTGGGTTAAGTACGTGAAGAATACCCTCGCCCCTACCAATATACCCCGGATCCCAAAAGGCGCAATATACAGTGGCCCCGCATCTAAGGAGTGTTGATCTAGGCAAACAAAATCCTATGGTGTCGTCAGGTACGCTAACGACTTCATTATAGACTATGCGGTAAACACCCTGGCCTAAGTACCATACACCATCCTTAGGTTCAATAATCTCATATTTAGGTAATCTCTTACTCCTAAAACCAACAAAACCTCTACTAACATACCTATGGATCTCTGAAGCACTTAAGTCGAAACCAGCAGGCTGTAACTGGATCCCTAGATCCCTAGACCCCCGAATAATGCCTAACTCATTAATCAAGCGGTCATTAAGTGCCGTAACCCAACACCTACTCTTAACTTTCCCCAAAGATTAAAATACACAACTAGGGCATTAAGGGGGACATACCTTAGGAGGGTCTTCAGATCATAAATACCATTTATAGAGGGGGGGTTAAGTTTAAATAGTTGACCCCCCCTATACCTTATGGCATTAAGATGTGGGGGCTGGGGGGCGAGATGGTATGGGGTACACAAACTCAGGTGCTCGAGGAGCGTAGAGAGGTAGCTAAGGTTATTGGCAAGCATATATACGCTAACCTATACCAATGTGATAGGGAGTTGTTAGAAGACGAAGATACTTTAAGAGAAATAGTTATTGAGGCGGCCCGTTTAGGGAATATGACTCTTCTTGACGTTAAGTCATGGAAAATAGGGCTTGGTGTTAGTGTAGTAGCTATAGTGCTCGAGTCGCACATAACTATACATACATGGCCTGAATACGATTTTGCTACAGTAGATGTTTATTCTTGCGGTGCGCATACAGACCCTGAAAGGGCCTTTAGGTACATAGTGAATATGTTGAAGCCAGCTAAGGTAGTTCTAGGTAAGGCTGACAGATCACTATATACTCAATAGAAATTTTTTAATCGTAAACCAAAGTAATACTGCACAACATATTCCATAGGTTAAATGAGGCTATGGTGACTAAATTTATTAACCCTCACATAAGGTAAGGTATTATGGTGGCTGGCGCCCCCCAGCCCCCTAACGGTGTTACGGGTGGGAGGCTTACCCCCGTAACACCGTTAGCCCCTTCCCAACCCCTTTCACAACCTTAATTAGTTCTTTAGCTAGGGTTATGTCACCGTATGTAGATATATATATTGAGCTTAATCCAGTAGTGTCCATGACCTCGATTAGATTCCTTAATAACTCGATATTTAGTTCTAGCGCTTTACCCTTACGTAGGTAGTCTAATGCTTTTTCCCTCACGTTCTTACCTATACGTATGCCTAAGTGCTTAACCATGTTAACATCACTAACTTTCTTTAATGGGACGAATAAGGGTACTATAGGTAAGTTATTAACCTCATTTCTAAGTGCCTTAACTAGGTCAGTAATCAACTTGAAGTCATAGGTAAGTTGCAGAAATACTACATTAGCTCCACATCTCAACTTCCTTAATGTTTTACCTACCTCAAGATCTAAGTACTTACTGTTAGGGTTGGTAACAACTCCTATAGAGACATTAAACCCGCCTAACGAGACATACCTACCTTTATGATCTATACCTAAATCAGCGATTAACCTAGTTAGGTATGTGGCTCTACATGAATCTAATTCAAAGTAATACTCACCCCCTTCGCCTAAAGGTAAGTCACCCGTGGTTATAATGAAATCTTCTATACCTAGCGAAAGTGATGTGAGTATTAACTTAATGAATTCCTCCTTGGTCTTGTTCCTACATGATATTTCAGTTATAACACTATTTCCAATAAGTAACTTAATGGCTGTAGCTACCGTAAGTACATGAGGTGTTGGTAAACCGAAGGGTGAGTCAGGAATTACATAGAAATCCACATATTTGGCTAATTCCTTAAGCTCTTCTAAATGTTTAAGCACTCTATGGTACTTAGGTATGTAAACCTCATAAAAAACCATTAACTTACCTGACAGCAACTTATTAACTAATGTCTGAGACCTACGTGTTACTGGGTAATAGTCTCTAACCACGAAATCCGGGTCTAGCCTAAACTTAAAGAACTCGTTTAACTTACCATACTTACTAAGTACTTTATAAGCACCTATCCAAGGGCATGCAACGTTGCCTAGTTCACATAGATTATCCCTGTAGCTACTACATGGCCCATTAAGCATCCTTTTAGGGCACTTAAAACCCAAGCATACTTCACCAATGAACCCGCTCTTAATATAAAGTTTATTACTACTAGAATTAAGTATTTGGTAAAATGGATAAGCCTATAGCCATAGTAGGTGGTGGTTTTTCAGGACTACTCTTAGCTTCTATATTAGGTGATGAAGTAGTAGTTTTTGAGGAACATGGCAAAGTTGGTAGACCCCCTCACTGTACTGGATTAGTATCGTTAAGTACCTTTAGAAACATTTCAAGACTTACAGGCATAGGTAGTGAGGTTATTGAAGGGTATTTTAATGAGTTAATGATTAAGTCCTTAAGTGTTGATGATTACGTGGTTTTAAAGTTAAGTGAACCTGTAGTGAAGTTAGATAGGGTCAGGATTGAGGAGTTACTTGCCAATATAGCAACTAGTAAGGGGGCTTTAATCAAGGTCAATCACGTAGTTACTAAGGTGAGCCCCGACGGGGCTGTTCTCGTAAAGAATCAAGTAGGCAGGTTCAGTACTGTATTCTTGGCTGAGGGGTCTTCATTAAGGCTCTCCATATTCCTTAACTTATGTGGTAAAGTAATCGAGAAGTTAGTGGGCGCTCAGTATCTACTTAAGTGCTATAGATGCCCTGATGAAGGGATATATGTACTTACCTCAAGTAAGTTAACTAGGTTCTTTGGTTGGCTAATAAGCTATGACGGGAAAGTGCTCTTAGGGCTAATCACACGTAAGTACCCGAGCATTAAACTTAAGTACCTCCTAAAAACGGCCGTTAAGGAGTTTAATATAAATGTTAAGGAGGTAATTAAGGTTTTTGGAGGGTCCATAGTCATCGGCTACCCTAGATTAATACCTTACTTAGGGAACGTGTTTGCCCTAGGGGATGCGGCACTTATGGTTAAGCCCATTAGTGGTGGGGGTCTTTATGGTGCTGTACGTCAAGTAATGGCTATATCCAAATCATTTAACCCCCCTAAAGACTTTAATAAACTTAAGTACTTTAGATTAATGTTGACCACAGTACTCAACATATATTCTCAAATTAAGTTACTGAGACTTATCTTAAGTACTTACGGAACTTACGATTCACTAATTAGGAGCTTGATCAAGTTGGGTATTAAGGACGTTAAAGTGATTGATTACGATAATCACTTACTTAACGTACTTATTAACTTAATTAAATTACTTACATAATTCGTCAAGAAACTTCTTGAGTATTTCAACATTTTCTTTACGGACACTACGTCTACGCTTATCTATGGGTAGACCTAACTTCTTTGCATTCCTTAAAGTTAACCCAACCTCACGTAACTCGCCTTCACTAAAGCCACGTCCTACTCTCGTACCTACCTCCATGGTCTTAAACTTAAGTATTCTCGGCGATTTCACTACAGGCTTAACGCCTTCTAAGTCGATGACCTTAACCTCACCCATGAAATCACCTCTAAATCTTATTAATGGGCTGTTTAAATACTTAACCACATAAGAACCCATTAAGAAAGTACTACTTAAGATTTAAATTACCCACTAGCGTTTACATATCAAGGAATGAGGCGGTGTTAAGGTATTGGGGTTAAAGAAACTTGTACTTGATGTACTTAAACCTCTAAAGGGCCCCTCTATTATTGAACTAGCTGAGGCACTTACGGATGTTAATGGTGTGAAGGAAGTATCTATAAATGTTAATGAGATAGACGTTGAGACAGTTACCCTAACTATAATAATCGAGGGTGAGGGCATAGATTTTAAGAGAATAAGGGAGATAATCGAGAGTTTAGGTGCGGCCATACATAGCATTGACCATGTAACTGCATTTAAATCAGGTTCCCACGAATCTATAGGGAGTTTTGAAAGTGAAATGTGACGTATGTGGTGTTAGGAAGGCTAATATATATCAGCCACACACAGGGCTTAGACTTTGTAAGGAATGCTTCATGAGGAATATTGTTAAGAGAGTGAAGGAGGAATTAATTAAGTATAAGTTAATTAAGCCTAACGAAAAGGTACTTCTAGCTATATCAGGAGGCAAGGATAGTTTTACGCTGCTTGACGTTATGTCTAAAATCCATGACACAGAGAAGTTAGTTGCGTTAACAATTATTGAAGGTATACACGGATATAACAGAGAGTCTGAAGTATGTAGGATAAAGAAGTACGTTAGGGAGAGAGGTGTAGACCATATAGTCACTTCGTTTAAGGAGTATAGTGGGTACACTCTAGATGAGTACGTTAAGGCAGCTGATAGTAAGAGCCTAAGAATTAGCCCATGTACTTTCTGTGGCATCTTAAGGAGAAGAGTGATTAATGCCTACGCTAGAGAGCTAGGTATGGATAAGGTAGCTACAGCCCATAACTTAGATGATGAGGTTCAGACAGTACTTATGAATATCTTACGTGGCGACCTAATCAGGCTAATACAGACACACCCTAAAGGACCTAAATTAAGTAAGCACTTTGTACGTAAGGTTAAGCCCTTAAGAAAAATATATGAATGGGAAACAGCTGTTTACGCATACTTTAGTGGTTTTGAGTTTCAGGAAACTGAGTGCCCGTTCATAACTACAAGACCCTCATTAAGGGCTAAACTACGTGAGTACCTATACACGTTGGAAAAAGTAAGTCCTGGATCGTTACTTAATATACTAAATACAATCGATGAGTTATTGGGTGAGGTAATTAATGATGTAGTTAAGCACTTACCTAAGGAGTTACCTCTATGTATTAAGTGCGGTGAGCCTACAGCACTTAATCGTAAGGTATGTAAGTTCTGCGAGTTAATTGATATGATAGGTTTAGATACTAAGCGTAGGTGAGTTTTATTGCCTGTTGATATGGGGTTATGGAGAAGGCTTAAAGATGAGGCTTATAGGAGAGTCCTTGAGGATATCGAGATAGGTTACATGGATTCAGACATAGTTGATGTTATACTCTTTTTCTTTAAGAGGAAGTACTCATTCACAACGAGCTCATGTAGTGGTAGGATAACCGTAGTTGATGCTGTCATGCCATGGAAGAGGAAGGACTCAACAGTGATATTTAAGAAACACAGTACTGTAAGTATTGATGACGTGGTGAAATACTTAAGTGAGGTACCTGTAAGTAGGTTATGGCTCATTGTTACTGGCCCTATAATCCATGTTAATTCAGCAAAGTTGAGTGAGGCTAGAGAGGTTATCAAAATAGCTAGGGATTCCGGCTTTAAGCATAGTGGAATAATGTCTATGGGTAAGAAAGGTATAATTTCCGAGTTAAGGACAGGAATAAGGATAGCTCAATTACTTAAGGATAAGGAACGCTTATATATTACTAGAGATGATCTTGAAGGAATCTTAAGGATATTTAATGAGGCATTACTCGAGGGTAAGAAGAGACTAAAAAGACTTGAAGAGAACTTAAGGAGGTCTGTGTCTTAAGCATGTAACCCATTATCAAAACACTTATAAACCGAATGAAGCCCTCCTTAATCGGGTGTTATAAGGTTAAGGTAGCGGTACTTATATATAACCCTAAAGTGTTTAGAGAGGTAATAGATAGGTTAAGGAAGATTAATATAGATTTTTACGTCCCTTCAACCATAAATGAACTTAAGGAGCTTCTCAGTGATGCTCCAGACCTAAGTGACCATATATTTGTAATGGATGATGAACTTATGGGCTTACTTAATGTTAGGTCACATATACCTAACCTAGTACTGGCTAATGAGAAGAATGTGCTTGAGGTTATATCGAGAATAATTCTTAAGCTCTTAGGGAGAGAACGTGTTGGTGAATTAGTTTTAGGTATTGATGTTGGTAAGCTATATGCTTATGTGTTAATAGCTGATGGGTATGTAGTTGATTACGGGTTGGTCATGTCTTTAAGTAGGGTAGTTAAGTGCGTAAGACCATGGATAAAGCATCTTAATCCTAAGGTATTAAGCGTAAGGATAGGTGAGTTAGCTAACATAGACGTTCTTAAGGATCTTCAAAAGCTCGGTATAAGTATGGAGGTTGAGTTAATAGATGAGAGTAGTTCATCTAAACCGCCTCGGTATAGACCGCTAAATAATGTAAACCTTAAAGAGATTTCTCAGGACCTAGAAGCCGCCCTAAACATAGCTTTACGTTCGGGGATAAAGGTTGATTTGGGAGTTACTAAGTCAAGCACCGCATCTATATAACGCACTTATAGCTCTTTAAAACTTCTTCAAATTCCTTATTAAGCTTTACCTTACCGAATATGATCCCTCCCACATCACCTTCGTAGCATGTCCTTACGACTATCAAACCGTTATCTAGGTCTAAATTCTCCAATAAACCAACACCAACCTCCTCAAGATCCTTATTAAGAAGCGCTAATAACACACCTTTCTCATCACCTTTAGCGAGTAGGTTTATGTCTACATTACGGAAGATCTCCCTAAGGGCTGGTACGTTAAGACTCCTACCCTTAGTAAGTATAGTCACTACCTCACCATACTGAGATGCATGCAATACCTCCTGACTAAGTATGGTTTTTACCTTATCAACTACTTCATTAGGTAATGGCTTACCGCTAAGTAAGCAACTACCGAATAATGTTAATTCATTAATGCTGAATTTCCTGACTTTCGAATTCATGAAGAATCTCTTATATGCTTGGGTCCTTAAGTACTTTCTTTCCTCCCTACTCCTTACCCTAACAACCTTAGGTCTTGGCGCGTAAATAACCTTGATTATGGGTTCTAAATTCTTAAATACCTCATAGAGGTACTCATCAACAACTACTAATGCGTCAGGCTTCACGATCTTAATTAAATCAAATTTATACTCTAAGGCTGCTGAGTTATTAACCCAACCATCAGTATCTATGACTACCAAGTCAACGCCCATACCCTCAGCTTTATCAGTGAGTGACTTAACTCCTTGAATTACCTTAGCCACATTACCTGAGGGCGTTATACTACCTACGAACCTTATAGAATGGAACGTCAGCTCCCTCAACCACAGTACGTACTTATTGGGTATGGCTAAGGCTATAAAACATGGGGGGGCTAGGTCCTCTTGTCCTACGTCAGCATCTATAATACCTACCTTTAATCCCTTACCCAACGCATAATTAGCTATGAAAGTAACTAATGAAGTCTTACCTGAATCTACGGGCCCTAAGACCATAACTTTTCTTAGTTTGTTGTTAACCACGTACTCACTAATCTCAACCCATTCATCAATAACTTCCTCACCTTCCTTAGGTTCTTCAACAGAACCACCATCACCTAACGTTATTGAAAGCTCAGAATTCTCTAGAGCCTTAATCGCGTAACTCCTAAATCTGTTAATGACGAATCTCTCATTGCTCTTGAATACAGCACCAACAACCATTACTGAGCCTTTATCAACAACTATGTTAGCAGGCCCGAAGACCCTAACCACCCTCCCTTCCTCAATACTTAACTTCATTAGCATCCATTAAGCACCTCGATAAGTCAATTAGGTTTAAGACCTCAATTCATTTATAGATAACTAAAACTTTTAATTTTAATTACTGATTAAGTAACAAGGTTATTAAGGGATGTCTAAAAGCCTTAAAGAATTCATAGATAAGTTGAGGAGTTTAGGTCTCATTGCCGAGCATGGAGAGGCGCTAAGTGATGTTTATGAAGTAACTAAGGTCCTTTGGGGCGACGACGATAAAGAACTCACATCACTATTTAGGGTTAAGGGTAAGGAACGCTTCCTATGTGTCGGTAACTTAGTTAACTCTAGGAGGAAGGTCATGACGGCTTTAGGTGTCCCAGATATAGTCTCAGCTTATAGGATGTTTATTGAGGCAGAGACCAAGCGCGGTAAGTTAAGGGAGGTGGGGTTTAGTGATTACTTTAAACGCACCGATTTAACGCTCTCTAAGCTACCTGCTATTAAGTTTTATGAGGGTGATGGAGGCAGGTACATCACGTCAGCGATATTCATATCTAGGTCCTTAGATGGGGTTCTTAATGCATCCATACATAGGGTAATGATTATTGATGAGAACAAAGCCGCGGTAAGGGTAGTTCCTAGGCACCTATATAGGATGTATTTAGAGCGTGTTAAGAGGGGGGAGGACTTACCTGTTGCTGTTGTTATAGGTGTACATCCAGCCGTAATGTTGGCCTCAGCATTTAGCCCTCCTTACGGTGTTTTTGAGTTGGAGATTGCTTCATTATTCCTTAATGGGTTAGATGTCGTTAGAACACCTAAGCATGACTTACCGATACCTGCCCATGCGTCAGTAGTTATTGAGGGGTACTTAAGTAGGGAGAGGGTTAAGGAGGGGCCTTTCGTTGATCTACTAATGACTTATGATGAGGTTAGGATGGAGCCTGTTTTTGTTGCTGAGTCCATATACATTAATAAACAATCCAACCTATTTCATGTAATCCTTCCAGGCGGTAGGGAGCACCAGATACTTATGGGGTTCCCACGTGAGGCAGCTATATGGTATTCAGTGAGTAAGGTTGTTCCTAAGGTAAAAGCCGTTAGGCTCACTTACGGTGGTAGTGGATGGCTTCATGCAGTTATAGCTATAGAGAAGAATGTTGATGGAGATGCTAAGAACGCTATACTGGCGGCCTTCGCGGCACATCCAAGCCTTAAGCACGTAGTTGTCGTTGATACAGATATAGACGTAGATAACCCACATGATGTTGAGTGGGCTATAGCTACTAGGGCCCAGGCTAGTAAGGACTTAATAATCATTAAGTCAGCTAGGGGTTCATCGTTAGACCCTAGCGCGTTTAAGGGCATTACGGATAAGATAGGGATAGACGCTACAGCCCCTATAGCTGATAGAGAGAGATATATTAAGGCTAAGATACCTAAGTAAACCCTAAAGCGAGGGTCTTAACCCTATGTACCTTACTAAAGAGGAGGAGAGGATATTAAGCGGCGAGGAGGGCGAGTTTCTTAGTAAGGCATTAAGGGTTATAGTTAAGGTTGGTGAGGTTTTAGGCGCTAATAGGCTGGTACCTATATCACATGCACATATCTCTGGTGTTTCCTACCTCAACATAGGTGATGCAGGCTTAAAGTTTATTGAGGAGGTAGCTAATGAGGGGTTGAGAGCTAAGGTATTCACTACAGCTAACCCTTACGCTGTAATGGATATAAAGTTTAAGGGACACCACCTACCTAAGGAGTTCATAACGAAGCAAGAGAGGGTGATTAAGGCTTTAATCAAGATAGGAGCTAAGGCATTTACATGCGCACCATACTACGTTAGGAGACCTAGAAAGGGTGAACACCTAGCTTGGGCTGAGTCTAATGCGGTACTCTACGCTAATTCAGTATGTGGTGCACGCACAAATAGGGAAGGAGGCCCATTAACGTTATTGGCATCACTTGTTGGTAGGACATACTTCGGGGGACTACATAAGGATGAGTTAAGGAAGCCTAGGAAGTTAATAATTGTAGATAAGGAACTGAAAGGTACTGACATTAATGATGAGGTATCTTACGGTGTTCTCGGGTACTTAATAGGTGAGGTATCAGGCACTGACATACCCTACGTGAAGGGTGTGCCACGAAACATAAGTGAGTTATCGCTTAGGGAGTTCTTAGCTGGTGTAGGTACTTCCTCAAACCTTGGTTTAGTAATTATTGAGGGCATATCACCTGAAGCTAGGTTATATAATGATCAATACCTACATAAACTAGAACGTGTGAATATAGAGCTAAACGATATTAAGAAGTTTATTAAGGAACACGAATGTACCGAAGCCCCTGATCTCTATATTGCTGGGTGTCCTCACCTTAGTTATGATGACTTAATGAAGTTCCTTAAGTACTTAAGTAATAGTGAATTGCCGAAGAACGTTGATGTTTGGTTAATAACCTCAGACATCGTAAGAAATGAATTAGAGAGTAATGGTTACATCGAGGAATTTAGACGTAGGGGTGTTAAGGTAATTACGAATGTATGTCCGGTCGTTTCCCCATTAGCTATGCTGGGCGTGAAGAGAGTAGCGACTAATTCAGCTAAGGCGCTTTATTACTTAAGTAGATTAGCTCATGTGAAGGAGGTTTGTTTAATACGTTTTAGTGAGTTTATTAAGAGGTTAGTTACCCATGGTAATTAAGTATAGGGTTAGAACCATAGTAGAAGGTGATGTCGAAGGTAAAGGTTTAGTAATTAACCAGGCAGTATCTCTCTTAGGTGATTTAGATCCTAAGAATGGTGTGTTGCTAGGTAAATACTTCGTGAAGGATTTAATACTATTCATACCTTACGGTAAAGGAAGTACTGTAGGTTCGTATGTGATTTATGGGTTGAAAAAGTATAGTAACCCACCTAAAGCAATAGTTATGAGTAGGGCTGATGCAGTTACCATTACTGGATGTATATTAGCTGACATACCTCTATTTGATGGCTTACCTATAGAGTTTTTTAAGAAGGAAAGAATGATTGAGAGGGTAAGGATTAAGGATAATATATGTGAGGTGTTTGAATGATGGGCTACTTAATAGTTTTTGAAGGTATAGATGGCTCAGGTAAAACAACTGTTGCTAAGAAGCTGTTAGAGAAGTTAAGTGAGTTAGGCTATAAGGCGCATTACACTTATGAGCCCTGGGAGTCCCCATTCTCTAAGCTCCTACAGTCATTTAAGGGTAAGGTAAGTCCGTTGATCGAGGCATTACTCTTAGCTGCTGATAGGTACTATCACGTCACTAATGACATCGTACCTAAACTTAAGGAGGGTTACGTAGTACTTCTAGATAGGTATTTCTATTCATCAATAGCTTACCAGGGAGCCAGAGGTGCTGACCCTTCATGGGTTAAAGAGCTAAATAAGTATGTTGTTAAGCCCGACTTAATCATATATCTAGACGTAGCTTTAGACATTGCCCTCAATAGGTTAAAGGGGAAGGGTAGTAAATGGGGTTATTTTGAGAAGACCGAGTTACTGATTAAGGTTAAGGAGATATATGAATCAATGATTGAGAGCGAGGGCTTCATAGTTGTTGATGCTAATAGATCTCTTAATGAAGTTGTTGATGAGTGCTTCAACATAATAGTCAAGAAGTTAAGTGAGTTAGAGAGTAATTAAGACCTTCTTCTCTCACTATGCGTGATTAACGCCTTAACCCTCCTTATTCTCTCTAGAGCTTCAAGCCACATAACTATATCCCTAGCTTCCTCATAACCTACCTCCTTACTCCCTGCGAGTTCCTTAACCTTACCACTCAATATCCTAACAATAGCTGTCTCTAAACTATCAAGGACTGCTGAAGTTGATGCTGTAACAACCTCGCTCTCGCTCTTCACTATGAGTACCCTGCCATGTATCGGGCATACAACCTCACCTGAGCGTAACCTAAAAAGCGGGGAATTACATACAGGGCACGTCTCACTAAGCATTCTAGCTCCAGCCCTAAGTAGGTCAGCCATCGCCTTAACTACGTCTTTACCCTCCTTACCCTTACTTATACTGCATCACCACCGGAATAAAGTATTTTTACTGTCTAATATTAAGTATACGTTAGAGGTGATTTAAGTGTCATCAGAATCAAAACGTCCAGTCACAACGACGCCATATGCATACAGTAATGAGGCTAAGATAAAGCAGGCATTGATAATGCTATTTAGGATTATCAACGATACAGGTGTTCCCAGAAACATTAGGAGGGCAGCTACTGAAGCTATAAAGATGCTTCAAGACCCAACACTAAGCCCAGGCGTTAGGGCTGCTAACGCAATAAGCATACTTGACGAGATCAGCCAAGACCCCAACATGCCTGCACATACGAGGATAGCTATATGGAACGTAGTAACTCTTTTAGAGACGGTAAAGGACTGAATGAGGGTGCATGGTAATTAATGTCGGTACGTGTTAGAGGTATTTATGCAACAGCACTTACAGAGCTTTTCTTAAGTAGCGGGTTCAAGATAGCTAACCCTACTGAAGTAATTCTACGTAGGTTCAGTATGGGTGATACGCAAGTAAGTGAGGCAGCCGACGTAACTGTTAAGAATTTGGAGGATGATCCATCTACCCTATTGGTAATTGGGTTCCCGGAAAGCGTTAGGAGGGTTCTTGAGGTATTAACTAATAATGTACCTGATTTAGTGATTAGGGTCTCACCTATAGGTCTTTACGCGGTCTTTAAGGGTAAGGTTAAGGGCTTAATAAATAATGAGTGTGTTGTAGAGACACCTGTTGGTGATGGCAGGTTAATAGGTGCTAGTGAATGTGTTGAAGGTAGTGAGGACTTCTTTCACGTAGTGAAGGCACCCGTAAGGGAAGGTGAGAAACCTATTGTGTCTAAAGGCCCTAAGGTTGTTGGTTACTACGCAATAGTCGGGCTAGGTAACAAGGTGACGTTCAGTGAGCATATTAGAGATAGGAATAGGCTTAAGGAACTACTCGAAATAAGCGGTCAGTACGTTAGGAGGGGTTACAGCATCCATTGGCGTAGTAGTGCTAGGAAGGCAGACTTAATGGAGATACTTAATGAATTAAGTAAATTAGTTAACTACATAGATGAGCTTAAGTCTAAGATCAATGAGTTTAAGCCTTTAGAGGTTATTAGTGAGGGTGAGTTAATATCGTTAGTAACGCTTACGTTTACGAGTAAGGAAGTTCTCGATGATATAAGAAGGAAAGTATTACCAACAACACCTCTCCATCATCTCCTAAAGTCTACTGACGTATTTAACCAAGAAACGTGCGATGTATTAGATGCTGTATCTAACTATGTTAACCTTAATGAGTTAAGGAATGCTGTAATGAAGGTTATTTTAAAGAAGTTAAGTAGGTGTGAATTAATACGTCTACTCCATCTAAAACCTAATGACACTAAAATAGAGATAGGTCCTGCAAAATTAATTAATGTTGATTTAAATAAGGGGGAGATAACTCTTAAGAGGACGGTAGTTAAGGAAGGTATTTACGATGGCTTAGGCGTTCCTAAAGAACCCGGGGATATCATAGTGACTAAGGTTATATGGGGCAAGTACTTCCTAGTACATGAGTACTACGATAAGGAAGGAAAATGTAAAGGTATTTACATTAACATAAACACACCACCTGAAGTACTAGCGCGTAAGTGCTGTATTAATTACTATGACTTAGGTATAGACATAGTTAAGGTGGGTGATGAGGTTAAGGTAATTGACGTAGATGAATTCTGCAATTACGTAAGGTTAGGTAAGATAAGTAGGTCCTTCATTGATAAAGTTAGCGAAGTACTTAAGGAATTTAATCTAAACTCAAGCACTGTATTAAGAGATTGCTTAGGTTAAATAACACTGAGTAATCAACAACCTTAAATCTCTATTAAGATGCTTAATTCTCTTAAGGCCCCTATTATGCCTTATTAAGTTATGCTATTATATTGTTGGTGCGGGGGGTGGGATTTGAACCCACGCAGGCCTACGCCAGCGGGGTTCCCATTACTGATCCTGAGCCCGCCCCCTTTGACCTAGCTCGGGCACCCCCGCACAACTAACTCTATAGAATTCTAAGTTACGTGAAGCTATAAAGGATAGCGGGTTTTCTTAAAGAGGTATGTGCTTACTCCTCCCCGCCTTCACCTCCTTCTTCAGCCCCCATTAGCTCAAGGAATATCTCGTAGTACTCTTCCTTCTCCTGCTCATACTCTTCCTTACTCCTACCTCTTCTAGACCCTTCACTAATTACTGATGTAGTTATTACTCTCTCGTTCTTATCTATCATCTTGGTAACAACGTATTCCTTGGACTCACTTATGTTTTCTTCAAAACCACACTTAGTACATCTAAGGTACGTTTTTCCGCCCTTTCTTGTGGGGATCATTAGCCCTCCACATTTAGGACAGAATCTCATTACTCTCCTCCATCATGTCCGTAGTATAGGTGTTCGGGGGGTATTTAAGCTTTATCCTCCACGGCGCTGGATCGAAGTAATTGAGAGAACTAAGAAATTTGGCAGGGCTTTATGGTGTTATTACGGTCAGCGTCTGGCGTACAAATCATTCCTCTTCGAGGTCATATGTAATACCACTCATCATCTTCTCACTAACCATATACTTACCCCACTCTATATACCTTCTTAACACAAGAAAGACTCTACTAGCACGGCCGTACTCAACACATTTAGTTGCATACTTCCTCCCATTAACATCAATAGCGATTACACGACCCTTAACGATCTTATCGGTAGGACCTGAGCATTTAACTAATTTAACTTCCTTAATAAAGCCATTTAATGCTAGTCCTTCAAGTGATAATACGTCTATCCCCCTTTCGGGCATTCCAACCCCAAAGATAATTTATCAATAACTTAAAATACTTTAACACAAACAGAACTTTAGAGTTTGCCATGAAGATCTTACTAATAACCGGGTTACTAGCCCATAAGGACGTTGTAGAAATTGCTAATGGTATTGAAGACCATGAGGTTCATGTATGGAAGGTTAATAAGCCGGTCGCTAGCTTAATAACTCTTAAGGACTTAAAGAATTTACTCACCAGTAGGGTAAATGAGGTTAAGGACTATGACTTAATAATGGTCCCTGGACTACTTAGGCATGACCTAACACCATTAGCTAAGGAATTTAACGTAAACATAATTAAAGGACCTAAGTTCTGTGGTGACATACCCTTAGTGATTAAGTATATTGAGAAGGGGGTTAAATTCTCAACATCCATTCCTGCCGACGAAATCATCGAGAAGCAGTTAATGAGTGAGTTAGGTAAGGTTACCGAGTTTATTGAGTCTAGGTTAAGTAGTTACTTAGAGGTAAGCGGTGTTAAGGTACCTATTAGACCACCTCCCTTTAGGGTTGTGTATGAGGTAAATATTGGGAGATTTAAAGACGTTAATGAGTTAAGGAATTATCTAATTAAGAGGCTAAATTATTTTGATGTATTAGTACTAGGTATTCGTGTTGATGAGAGCTTAAGGTTTGGATTAGGTGATGCTGTGTCCGTAGCCAAGAGTTTAGGTAAGCCTGTGGGTATTGACTCACCATACATAGATGATGTTATTGAGGCGTTAAGATGCGGCGCTGATATAGCTATGAACATCAAGCTAAATGACTTACCACGTATCCTTGAGTTTAAGGACAAAATGTTAATCTTAATTCCAGAGAAAGTGGATCCTAAGGATAGGTTAAAGGAACTCACATATACTTATCAAGTCTTCAAAAATGAGGGCTTTACTAAGTTAGTTCTAGACCCCGTAACTCACCCTCCTCTCTTCGGTCTCTTAGATACCTTACTAATGCTGAAAGACTTAATGAATAAAATAGACACACCCATATTATTTGGATTGGCTAATGTTTACGAATTAATGGATGCCGATACCCACGGCGTTATAGCGCTACTCACGGCCCTAGCCTTAGAATGCGGTACCTCATTACTTCTCGTTACTGAAGAGTCGAGGAAATCCCAGGGAGCGCTATGTGAGCTACATAAGGCTATAAACATGGTCTATAGATCCGTGTTGAGGAGATCACCACTACTGAATACAGGTATTGACCTACTGATAGTTAAGGAGAAGAGGGATATGAAAATATCAAGACCTAGGTTTAAGGAGCTTATTAAGGTTAAGGTTAAGAAGAGCCCAATAGAGTTTGAGCCTAGTAATTACTTTAAGATATTGGTTGATGACCTCATCTACGCACTTAACTTTAGAAATAATGAAGAAGTTGCCAGGAGGGCCTATGTGGGTACTGATGGGTTAAGTATAGGTAGGGAAATAATTAGTAGGGGGGATGTTAAGTCCTTAGACCATGCGCTCTACTTAGGTTATGAGTTAGCTAAGGCTGAGATAGCTTTACAGTTAGGTAAGAATTACGTGCAGGATAGTAAGTTATTTAGGTTAGGGGAATGCTATGGTCGTTAAAGTTGAAATACCGTTCTATGCTCTGCTGACATGTCCTTATAAATTAGGATGCCTTGAACTATATGCAATAATGGCGTTATCAAGACCTAGAATGGAAATAACGTTAAGTAATGGTAGGGTTAGTTTAAATTATGAAAGTAAGCTCGTGAGTAAATGGTTTAGTTTAGGTAAATTATTAAGTGAAGAGAGCATTTACCGCAAAGGGGAGGTGATCATTGACTCTATTATTCTTAATGATATGGTGATACCTATACTCACTTATGGAGGTGTGGGAATCGTGGTTAAGTATAACAATAAATTCATAACTGTAGCATCGAACGTAGGTTACGAGACGTGTGATTACGTAGTCGCGCTCCATAGCCTAGGTTGCGAACTAAAACCGCTTACCCACGGGTACTTAGTTAAGCATCAAGACCTAAACGAATTATTACTCAAGTACCTATTAGTTGTAAGACCCCACGCGGTTCTAGCTAACCTCATTAAGGAAAAATTCTTTAACTATTTAAGTCACTATATAGGAATAAGTAATTATGTTAGAGGGCTAGTTAATTTAATTAGATCTTTTGCTGGAGTAGTACCTATCCACTTAGGTAGGTATTTCCTCGTATTACAGGTTACGGAACAAGGGCTCGTCGATAATGTCATAGATAGTCTAAAGAACATTTATGAACATACTAAAGATGTATTAACATATGAGGTCTTTAAGTCTAGGGTTGATAACGTAGGTCTTAAGGTAAGTACATCATCTACTTAAATATTTCCCTAAGGTAAGTAGGTAAGGTTTATTAGGCACGTGGTTGGCTAATTACTTGCTCTTACTCTCGGTTCCATATGGGAGAAATGCTTAAAACCTTGCCCCTAAATACTGTGAAAGGTGAGGCTTGTGACGGTCAGGGTTAGAACTGCAGTTGCTCGTAAAATAATAGGTAGGAAGGTCGTTAGAGGTAAGGAATACACATATGAGTACTATACGTTACCATTAAACCTATACCTACCAAGGAGCGTTGTTGAGAGGTGGGGGACTGAATTCATAGTTGAGAGGGATGATGAGAGGGGAGTAATAACTATCAGGCCTAAGAAAGCTGTTCAAACTTAATCATTTAAACCTTTCTTACCCCCTAATACTAATTATTTTAAGCTAAATTGCTTAATACTTATCTTAGGGTTTTACATGAGGAAGCTGTATATAGCCTCTGAGGACGAAATACTGAGTGGTGAGGTAACAGACATATACTTCATTAGGACTAAGGAAATACTAAAGAAATATGACTTAGATAAGGTCAAGGTCAGGGTCGAAGTTCATGCATCGTTACCTAAGGGTTACGAATGGGGTGTTTTTACTGGTTTAGAGGAGGCCCTTAAGCTATTTGAAGGCAAGGAAGTTAATGTTTACGCATTACCTGAAGGCACATTGTTCAAACCTGACGAGCCCTTAATGATTATTGAGGGACCTATAGGTGAATTCGTTGAGCTTGAGACCTCCTTGCTAGGAATTCTAAGGCACTATACGAGTGTCAGTACTAAGGCAGCAAGAATAAAGAAGCTCTCATGGAACAAGACAGTGTTATTCTTTGGATTAAGAGCCGCACATCCAGCCATAGGCCCTATGCTTGATAGGGCTACATATATTGGCGGTTTAGATGGAGTTTCAGGTGTCTTAGGGGCTAAGTTACTAGGTATTAAGCCTATGGGCACCATGCCTCACACTCTCATCATAGTTTTTGAGGACCCTATTAAGGCCTGGAAGGCTTTTGATGAGGTAATGCCTAATGATGTACCTAGGATAGCATTAACAGATACTTTCTATGATGAGCGTATGGAGTCATTAATGGCTGCTAAGGCCTTGGGAAGTAAGCTGTTAGGTGTCAGGCTAGATACCCCAAGGAGTAGGAGGGGTAATATGAAGTCTATAGTTCAAGAGGTTAGATGGGCACTTGACCTGGCTGGGTATAAGCACGTTAAGATATTTGTTAGTGGAGGTATTAATGAGAAAGAAATCGTCGAGTTAAGGGACTTAGTTGATGGATTTGGTGTTGGTACCTCCATAGCGTTTCCACCAAGTGTTGACATAAGTATGGATGTTGTTGAGAAGTACGATGGGAAATCCGGTAGGTGGTACCCAATAAGTAAGAGAGGTAAGTTGCCGGGGGCTAAGAAGTTGTTTAGATGCAGACCCGGACTTAATGACTACGTACTACCGTGGGATAGTGAAGTGCCCGTGTGTAGGAATGGTTCTAGGGCTGAGGACCTACTTGTTAAGTATATTGAGGATGGTAGATTAGTAAGGAAATTACCTACGGCCAAGGAAATTAGGGAATACGTACTTAAGCAATTAAGTGAGGTGCCTGAGCCTAAGCCTATATAGCTCGGGTGTCCTCCATAAAGACTATATTAATTAATGGATTACTCGAATTCGATTCAGGTAAGACTACTTTAGGGTTAAGCCTTATTCATGAGTTAATAGGTAGGGGGCTTAAAGTAGCTGCATATAAACCCATAGCAGGCCATAACGGATGGTTTCAGATGAAATCTCTTTTAAACTCCATTAAACACGGAGTTCTTGTTGGTGATGACGCCTATAAGTACTATATACTGATGCGTAAGGAACTGCCTCTAGAGCTAATAAACCCTATAGACATGCTCCTAGCACCCCCTGACTTAAAGGATCATAGGAATGTGACTTACTACATGAATGCGTTTACAAACATTACGGACATAGTTGTATTGATGCGCATAAGCTCATGTACTAAAGGGTTAAGGAGTACGTATTACTTAATTAGTGAAAACTTCCGGTACTGTATAGATTCATTGAAGACCTTAATTGATGAGCTAGTTAGGAAAGTGAGGCTAAGATATAATGTTAAACTTATCAGTAGGGCGGGCTTCACTAACTTAGTTAGTGATAGCAAGCTCATTGATGAGGCGACAAGAGGGTGCTTCGATAAATACATTAATTACGACTTAACAGTAGTTGAGTCATACAATAATGTAGTAACACCCATGAGACTAGATACAATTAAACCATCGATAGTCCTAACGGTAACCCCAGGAAAAGTTTTCGTTTATGATGGGGGCAAGTACGTTAAGGCCTACGAGCTAATCCACGGTATGAGGCTTATCTCGCTATACTCTATGGAACTAACCCACACATTATTTAAGATCTTAAAACCTGATGCATCATTCAATATACCCCCATGTAAGGGGTTAGGTGAGTTATGCTTAAGTGACGTTAATGAATTAGCTGATTGGATCCTTAATAAGTTAGGTTATTAACTCCCAAGAACCCTTAACGGCATTATAATATATCAACGCGGACTCCTTCAACTTACTAAATAACCTATATTCAACCTTACTTAACCTTTTCTTAACCTCGGCTTCAGACCTCAACTTTATGTCCTCAACTTTCCTTACGAACATAGACCAGAAGTCAGGGTCTACAGCTATTCTCTCACCGCTAGCCTGAATTATTACGGCTCCATCCCTCTCTAATCTATTGAAGAACATATCCCTATTCCTAATCTTCTTGATTAAGTCACTTTCAAAAATAACCTTCTGCTCCTTAAGGATCTCTATAGCCGACTTCCTAGGTCTCTCCTTAATTCCTTTAACCTCAACACCAACCTTCTGTAACTGGGTTAGCTGTTGCTCAATTGATGCGCACTTACTCTCTAAACCCTCAATCCTTTCTACTAAGTCAGCAATACGCCTACCTAACTCATCAATCTTAGAGGTATATGGATTTATTAAATCGAAAACTCTTCGCTCAACCCTAAGTAATACCTTATTAACTAAATCCTCAACACTAACTCCTCTAGCACCTATGGAACTGATTAAAGAAGTTATTGAGTCCTTTAATTCAGGAGTTAAATCACCCTTCTCGATCCGCTCAACTCTACTAACTAAGTCACCTAATGAGACATTTAACCGAATGATATGGAGTAAATAGTCGTTAACTGATTTAAAACCTTGGGCCTTAGCTTCCTCTTCAATTCTCTTAACTAGGTTCTCAGGGAGCAACAACCTTAATTCTTTCAAACATTCTTTACCCATGTCTATCTAATTTACTTATCTTTATCGGGACTATTATTAGTAGTGGGGTAGTTAGTCAGTGCTTGTTGCTGAAGAAGTGAGCGGTGTTCTTAAGGTAAGGAGATGGAGGCTTAAGGATGTAGCTGAAGCCACCTATATACTGCTTAACCTAATACCCATAGGTAAAGTTACTTCATACGGAAGTATAGCCAAGGTACTTAAAATAAGCCCTAGGCTTGTAGGACTTGTCCTTAAAATGAATAAGGAACCTATCATAATCCCATGCCATAGGGTAGTATATGGAGATGGATCACTAGGCGGATATACCCTGCTTGGGGTTGAATTTAAGCTCAAGTTGCTTAAAGTTGAGGGCGTCAAATTCAATAATTTAAAGGTAAGTAAGGACTCTATGTTAGATATTAAGGAATTAGTTTAATAACTCACCAATGGAGTATTATCATGGGTTAAGTACTTCATGGAGTATTTAAGGAATGCGTGGGTTCTCTTAAGACCTGACGCTGTCTACGTATGGAATGATAGGGAGGTCGTTAAGAGACTTAAGTGGTATTATGAGGTTATGACGAATAAGAAACCAGCTAAGTTTCTAATTACTAAATACATAGATGCCGGCGTTGATCCTAAGGAACTAAGTACTAAAGAGTTATGGAAGCTTCATAATGAACTCTCTTCACGGTTTAAGGAGGTATTCACTAAGATAAAAGAGGAAGAACCAGTAAAGAAAACATATAAGGATTACATCAAGGGGCTTGGTGAGAAACCTAAGTTCAGTTACTTAGACGTTAAGGTAGAGATAGTTAAGAGGATCCTAAGGAATTGCCACTTCTGTGAATGGAGATGCGGTGTTAATAGGGAGAAAGGTCAGAGAGGGTTCTGTAGGCTAGGCGTTAAGAGCTACGTAACTAGCTACTTCCTTCATATGGGTGAGGAATCCCCATTAGTACCTAGCGGCACCATATTCTACGGTAGCTGTAACTTTAGATGCGCATTTTGCCAGAATTTCGAGATATCCCAAGAGAGACCATTTTCAGGTATTGAGGTAGGTCCTAGAGAGTTAGCTATAATTCAGAGGGGGCTTCGTAAGGAGGGTGCGAGAAACATAAACCACGTAGGTGGCGAGCCAACCCCTAACTTACACAACATAATTGAGTCCCTAAAGTACCTAGACATAAACGTCCCTCAACTGTGGAATAGCAATATGTACTTAAGTAAGGAGTCATTGACTATACTACTTGACGTTATAGACATTTGGTTACCGGACTTTAAGTACAGGTCTAATGAATGCGCTAAAAGGCTCTCAGGTATTCCTAGGTACTTCGATGTAGTGTCTAGGAATCATAAGGTAGTATGTGAGAACAATGACCCGATAATCATTAGGCACTTAGTCTTACCTAACCACTTAGAGTGTGATACGAAACCTATCCTGGAGTGGATAGCTAGTAATTGTTGTCACGCATTAGTCAATATTATGGAGCAGTACAGACCTGAGTACTTAGTGGCTAGGTACCCTGAGAAATACCCTGATATATCTAGGAGACCATCACGTAAGGAGATGCAGGAAGCCTATAGTTATGCCAGAAAATTGGGAATTCTTTTCGAGCCTGTAAGTTAGTCAGCTCACTTTATAAATTATTGAGGCAATACATAGCACTGGAGGTTATGTATGTCACGTAAGGTTAGGGAGAACATATTAGATAAGAGGTTTGAAGGTAGGGCAATAACCATTAAGTTAATCAATGGTGAAACCATTAAAGGGATAGTTGATGAGGTCTCTAGATATGAGGTAGGGCTTAGGGTTCGTGATAGGCCAATAGTCATTTTTAGGCACGCCATAGCTAATGTAGTCATAAGCTCATCAGACATACATGGTGAGTCTTACGAGGAGCTTGAGGAGAATGTTTTAGACAGGAACTTCATAGGCTACGATATAGTTGCTCATTTAGTAAATGGTGAGAAAATCGAGGGGCGCTTAATAAAGGTATCACGCTATGAGTTAGGTGTGTTATCGCAGGAACGTGCTTACATCATACCTAAAAGCAGCATTATATATGTTGAAGTTGGGTAATCAGAACGGGCCTTGACCTCATCCACAAAGTCAGGCTCGGGTTCACTCATCACCAAGTAATTCTCATTTAAAAACCTAAATTAGCTTGCGGCCTAATTCGAACGCCTTTAAGTTAAGCTCTACGAACTTGCCCTTCATTAGCTTACGTATACCTTCCCTTATAGCGTCCACATCAACGTACTTCTCTATAAGTTTGGTTAATGCTCCTAACATAACCATGTTCGTAGCCCTAGCGAAACCTACTTCCTTCTCAGCAACCTCACTGGCGTTTACTAAGTAGACCTTACTTAATTTACTCTTGATCACCTTAATTAACTCATCACTACTAGGTAGCTCTACCTTAGGTATTGAGGGTCTTATGACCTTAGTGTTGGTAAGTAATACTGTATTCTTATTAGCGTAGCTTAAGTATCTAATAGTCTCAAGTAACTCTAAAGACACTATGATGTCAGCGCCACCTACAGGTATTGTTGGTGAGCATACGTCCTTACATACCTTAACATATACCGAAACTGAGCCCCCTCTCTGGCTAAGTCCATGAATTTCGCTTATGAATGGTTCATAGCCCTTAACCATCACGCCGTAACCGAGTAACTGGGTAAAGGTCAGAATCCCCTGACCCCCAACACCAACGACTAATATATTAAGTAGTGAGGCCATGCCAATCACCTCCAGAAGGACTCCCACCTCACTTTATCGAATTCTTTAACTGGTTTAATCGCCTTTACTGGGCAAACATCAACACAGGCACCACAACCTATGCAGAGTTCTGGATCTATCGATGCCTTCTTACCTTCTGTAGGTCTGATAGCTGGACATGCAAAGACATTATAGCATATCCCACAACCTATGCACCTCTCTCTATCAACGACGTACTTAGGTAGTTCAAACCCTGACCTTAGCGCTTTACTAACAGCTATGAGGGCGCAGGATCTTCTGGAAACTATAACGGCAGGTTTACCTTTCTCTTTAACATATTTAATGGCGTTTAGGTAGGTCTCCTCAAACTCCTTCATATTGAATGGGTCAATGACCTTAACAAACTCTATGCCCATACCCCTAACAATATCCTCAATTAATACCCTCCTAGTAGGCTTACCTGTAGCCGTAACACCTGTGCCTGGATGTGGCTGGTGGCCGGTCATTGCAGTAGTTAAATTGTCTAGCACTATCACCACCATAGGTGCGTTATTATATAATGCATTAACTAGTGGGGGCAGACCCGCATGGAAGAATGTTGAGTCCCCTATTATAGCTATGGGCATTTGTTTAGTAGCGTGTGCGAAGCCGTTAGCTAACCCTATGCTACCGCCCATCTCTATGATGATATCTTGAGTTTCGAATGGTGGGTTAACACCCAACGAATAGCACCCTATATCACCACTATATATAATATCAAGACCTTCCCTTTGATTAATTGCTTTCAACTTATAGTAGAGGGGTCTGTAAGGGCATCCGGGACATAAGGTTGGCGGTCTGGGTGGTACCTTAGGTACGTCACTTAAGTCTATGGGTTCGGGAAGGTTTAGTTGAGCACCCAAGAACTTATTTAAAGCCTTTATAACCCTGGCCATGTTCATCTCGAAAGGCATCCCAAGTAAGTCCTTACCGTGAACCCTTACATTTAATCCCTCACTCACGATCAACTCCTTAATCTGAAACTCAATAACGGGGTCTACCTCCTCAACAACGAGTACTTCATCAGCCTCACTTAGGTGCTTTAACATAAGGTCCTTAGGCAGTGGAACCACAGTACTTAATTTAAGTATCTTGACCTTATTACTTATCCCGTAAGTAGTGATTGCTTCTTTGACGTAAGTGTAGGACGTTCCTGAGGCCACGATGACTTTCCTCCCATCACCCTCAACAAGATTGAATAGTGAGTTACTAAATTCCTTCTTGAACTCCTCCCAAAGCCTAACTATCTTCTCTTTATTCCTCCTGGCATTAACAGGTACTAAGACGAACCTCTTACGGTCCCTACTAAACACGCCTTCTCTTCTTATGTTCTTAGGTATGGGGCCTAACTCTATAGGCATTCTTGAGTGACTTATCCTTGTTGTTGACCTAAGTATTATGGGGTGCTTAAACTTCTCACTAATTTCATAAGCATACATAATCAGCTTTTTAGCCTCATTAGGGTTTGAAGGCTCTAGAACAGGTATGAATGCGTGTAGACCATACCATCTATTGTCTTGCTCATTCTGACTACTCCACATGTATGGGTCGTCAGCAGTAACTATGACGAACCCAGCTTCAACACCTGTGTAGGCACTACTCATTAATGGGTCTGCCGCTACATTAAGCCCTACATGCTTCATAGCTGTTAAAGCCCTGACGCCGGATATTGCTGCAGCGTAAGCAACCTCAAAAGCTACCTTCTCATTAGTTGACCATTCAACGTATATACCTAGCTCATTAGCTACCGTGGACAATGAACCAATAATTTCAGATGAAGGGGTGCCTGGGTAAGCGGCCGCTACACCAATACCTGCTTCAATAGCGCCCCTAGCGATTGCTTCATTACCCAGAAGTAATGCCCTACCTGAACTTAACTTAAGCGTATCCTTTAAACGCAAATTAAAACCCAGCATTAACTTACAAAAAGTGATTTTATAGTTTCCTATCTACGTATTGTTGCATGTATATATAGTTGAGACTATTTCCTCTCAACGATTACCATAGTGGTTGTTGATCTAACCTTAGGTATACGCCTTATTTTATTAATTACTATACTCCTTAACTCATTCAATGACTCGGCCTTTACAAGGACTATTATGTCATAAGCACCATAAACAATATATGCCTCCTCGACGCCTGGGATCTTCGTTAATTCCTCGAAAACCTCGTCTTCACTACCTAACTCTGTATTTATTAAAACAAAGGCTGAAGGCACTTACCTCACCATGTATATGTTTCCCTAGAAGTAATTAAGCTTTAATGGGAGACTTAAACTTTTAATTTTAGATTAAACAATTTAAGGAGGTAAGTGAATGGTTTGGCTTATAGAAGAGTAGCACTTAAGAAATTTTAAATACATAGGAATGTAGTGGATGAGGCTAGTGAGTTCATGAATGAACATAAGGAGCTAATTTTCAAGGTTGATGAGTGGCTTGAAGATGATGAGTTTAGAGAACTCTTATCTATATCTGACTACATTGGCAGGAAAGGTAATTCCTCGATATTCAAGTTAAATATCCGGAAGGTAGTTAGGAAGGGGTTAAGTCCTGAGGATGTACTCAATGTCTTAGATAGTGTTGATGCTGACTATGACGCTAACCTCTTTCTTCAGGAGCTATCTCGCGTTATTGAAGGTAAGGAAGTAGTTTTTGAGTATGTAAGCAATAAAATTGTTATGAAGCCTAAGTTCTTTTTAGGTAGTCTATATGATGAAGTAAAGGACTTCGTTAAGTATGATAGAGAGACCAAAACATTCTATGTTAGGCCTATGTATTTCTTCAAGTTAATAGACTTACTTGAGAGTAGGGGGGTTAAGGTAATTAATAAGACCGGATTACGTAGGGAGCTTAAGCTTAATATCAATGTAAAGTTTAAAGGTGAGTTAAGACCTTACCAGGAGGAGGCTCTAGATAGTTGGTTAAGGAATAGGTCTAAGGGCGTTATTGCCCTACCAACAGGTTCTGGGAAGACCATAATCGCTATTGCGGCATTAGCTAAGTTATCTGAGCGCACGTTAATAGTGACTTACACCAAGGAGCAGATGTTCCAATGGGGTGAGTTAATTAAGAGATTCACTAATATACCTGAATTCATGATTGGTTACTTTCATAGTGGTGAGAAGAAAGTTAAGCCTATAACCATAATTACGTATCAGTCAGCGTTTAGGTATATAGAGAGGTTAACGTCCCAATTCTCATTCCTAGTAGTTGATGAGTGTCATCATCTCCCTGCGGATAAGTTTAAGTATATAGCTGAGAACTCCGTGGCTGATAAACGTATGGGTCTTTCAGCAACCATATATAGGGAGGACGGTAAACACGAGATTCTATTCCCGTTGATGGGTGGTGTAGTTTATTATAAGACCCCAGCAGAACTTACTGAGTTAGGTTACTTAGCCCCCTATAGGATAATCACTAAGTACGTTTCGCTATTACCTAGTGAGAGGAAGGAGTACATAGAGCTGAAGAGGAAGTATAGGGAGTTAGTGGGTTTCATGCCCTTCGAGGAGGTTTTGCGAAGTGCTAGGGAGGGTAATAAGGTAGCTATAGAGGCTTTAAGGCTAAGGAATACTATGAGGATACTAGTACATAAGTCTAAAAGTAAGATATACGAGGTTAAGAAGATAGTTGATGAGGAATTAAGGAGGGGTAGTAAGGTCATAGTATTTACTCAGTATGTAGATCAAGCAGAGACTTTAGCTAAAGTACTTAACGCCATGCTATTGACTGGCGAGACCGAGGATCGTAGGAGGCGTGAAATACTTAAGAGGTTTAAAAACATTGATAAGGGTGTGTTGGTAGTTACTACTGTTGGTGATGAAGGTCTAGACATACCTGACGCTAACGTAGGAATTATAGTTACGGGTTCAGGGTCCAGGAGACAGTTTATTCAAAGACTAGGTAGGTTACTAAGACCTAAGGAGGGAAAGGAAGCTAGACTTTACGAAATAGTTGTTAGAGGTACTACGGAAGAACTTCAAGCTAAGAAAAGGAAGGAAAGCAAGCTTGATGAAGAGTTTATTTTATGAATTACTTAGGTATTGAACATGAGTATATGAGTGCTGATATCAATAGGTATTTATGTACGTTAAGGCCTTCATAAATAAAGTTAATGAGTATTGACCTATTATAAGGTATTTCATATACTAAGACGTAATCATCGAGATATATTAAGGGAAATGCTAGTAAGTCAATTATGTTAGCTAACTTACCCGTCATTAATGTAACCTTAAATTTGGACTCCCCCAGATTAACCCCGTATATTAAGGGGTGATTAACATAGTCAAAATAACATTGCCCCTTAACGTTACGTACCTCATGTTCTAAACTAAGTGATGTGGAGAAAATAACTGCCCTACTATTAAGTAACTCCTTAAACTTCCTTTCATCAATCTCACAGCCTTTAACACACAAGAAGCAACTATCTCGTTCGGTAATGTTAAAGCCCCATTGACCTAACACACCGACTAGGTCTTTACTTTCCTCACCGCATATATTTACATCCTTAGTAATTAATACAGTATCAACCCATGCATCCTCACATACCTTAAAATAATGCCTCAAATAGCTCTTAAGAACCTCATAGATCTCATTAAAAGACTCCTTATGTATTATCATGGCATTAGGTCCGAAAGCTAGCTTACTTTTGCTACCCCTAATATATACAGGTATTGAGGTAGGTTTTTGGAGGAGGAAAACCTCGTAACCAGCCTCTAAAATATTTAATAACTTACTGAAATAGCCTATAGCATCATTCACTCTGAGGGGTAATCTAGGTTCAGCAACAACCCACCCATCACCAACTCTCATCAATTATTACCAATTGTTTTATTAACTTAACATTAAAAAGTGAATTAGGAGTGAATGATGACCTTTGTAAGGGCTGAAGGGTGAGGAGAACCGGGCTCCTGATGGTGGTTATGCATGCCCTTCATCAGGAAGCGTGAGCTGGTCATATACTACATACTTTCTAAACACTACGGTATTAATGGTAAGTTCAATATCGGTGATGCTTACGACGTATTTAAGTGGGCTTTATCACGGAAAGTATTTAGGAACGTTATCAAGAGGCTAGTTAAGTATGGACTAATCGAGAGGCTTGATAGGTATGTTTACGTTATTAAGCCATTAGACAACTACTTAGATAAGTTAATGTACGGCTTCCTGTGTAGTAAGTTAATGAGGTATGCTAAATCTATAGATGGTCAAATTACGTGTTATTCTGATGAGTTCGTCATCACATTAAAGGATAGTAAGGAATTAGACTTAATTAAGTGGGTTTTAGATAGAATTTCATTATTCGGCGTGAAAGTTAGAGTTCATCTTCCTCCTCAAAAATCTCAACAACAATCCTAGCCTTAACTACATCCTTAGAGAACGGAGGTGGTGACTCACCTAGATTAACTGCGAATACTACGTTATTCCCCAAGGAGTCCCTAAACCTTATTTCAGCTACATATATTTTCTTTAAACCGCTCTCTACAGCCTTCATGACTGCTTCATATATTCTTGATAAAGCCATCTGAAAGGCTATAGGGCTACTTAAATCCTCAGGTCTTAACTGTACCTGAGCCAAATTACCTATGACAGTTCCTATCTTGGCCTTACCATCAAATACGGTTACACGCTTAAGTGGGGTTTCTTCTGGCATACGCACCATCTCAGTAACTAATGTATTTAGAGTTTAAAAACGGTATTAATTACTTTAAACGTTTAAGAGGTAAAAAAGTTAATGTAAGATAGTGTGCCACATCGGCTCTGCTTATAGCACTTTGCTATTACCTTCCTTAAAAAACTTCTGTTTTTCTTTAGTCTTTACTTAATGTTCCTTACTCTTTCTTGACTATTACTATCTCGATTGTTGAAACCCTAGTCTGCCTGTTGTTCTGACCGGTCACTATCTGGCTACCGATCTTTATCTCTTTAACTTCGATCTTGCCTGGGAGGAACCTGTTCCTAATGATCTCTACTGTGTCAACAGCCTTGCTGATGGCCCTACCTCTAGCCTTAACAACTATCTCTGTAACTCCCTGGTTCAGTAGCGTTAGTGTTGCTAGTACGTAGTTCATTACTTGCTTCTTACCTACTAGAACTACATTGCTTGGTACTGGTTGTGTTGGTTGGGCTGCCATGCTTACACACCTCTCTAGCTCAGCTATTAGTCAAAAAGTATGTGGAGATATGGGTTTAAAAGTTTTATGTTGCTTACATGCACTTAAAGCGTATCTCCGCCCTTTAACAAGAATAACTCATTAACCATATCTATAGGGTCCTTAATGATTTTGGGTATAAACTTAAGCATCTTCAGCGGTGAGGCCATACCATAGTGCATGTAAGCTAACTCACCTGATAATGAGTTAATGAATGTGGCAGCTAATGCAGCATCGAATAAGTTATCAGTCCTACGTACTAAACCAGCGATTACTCCCGAAAGAACATCACCTGTACCCCCCCTACTCATGTCTTGATGACCTATACCACGCCTTAACCTATACTTACCTGATGGCTCAGCTATAACGTCCTGGTAGCCCTTAAGTACAGTAATTACGTTATATTTCTTACTAATCTCGATAGCTGCCTTAATCCTATCCTCAACCATGTTTCCTAAGCTCTTGTTTAGTAGGTATGTGGCCTCACCTAGATGTGGTGTAAGTACTGCTTTACCCTTAAAGTCTAGGCCTCTCTCTTCCCGTACTTTATGGAGTACCTTAAGGGCATCGGCATCTACTACTAAGGGCTTACCATGAGTGAGTGCTATATCGATTATCTTAATCACCGTATCCGTTAAGTAGGGGTTCTTAAGACTTAATCCAGGACCTATTACAACTACGTCGGTCTTTGCCATATGTTCTGACATATTTTCAATGCTCTTAGGGCTTATGTAGGGTTCATCAAACATTACTGGGATTATCTCTGGTGAGAACCTCGTAGTGAATACTGGGTAGGGTGCGGCTAACCAAACTATATCAGCCCCTGCATACCATGAAGCTAAGGCGGTAAGCCATGGGGCCCCTATGTAGTCTTTCGAGCCAGCAATAACTAGTACCCTACCCCCATCACCTTTCTTTGCAGTTACGGGCTTTTGCTTAACCCTGTAAACTACGTCACCAGGACCTACACATAACTCAGCATCTACGGGGATGCCTATATTAGCGACAACTAATTCACCTACGTAGTCCTTAGCCTTAAGTAGCCCTAGCTTTACCTTATGTAGGGTCACTGTTAAGTCAGCCTTTACAGCTACCCCTAAAACCTCACCGGTGTCTGGATCTATACCCGAGGGTACGTCTATAGATACCTTAAACCCTGAAGACCTATTCAACCGCTCTATGACTGACTTAATAGGCTCCCTCACGACACCCTTTACACCAATGCCTAATAACCCATCAATAATTATATCAGAACTTAAGCCAATCCCGGGCTTAAATTTAGTTATCTTTACCGAGCCCATGGACTTAATTATGTTTAAGTTTTCTTGAGCATCCTTATGACCTAAGGTTTCATAAACCATGACAACTTCAACACTCCTTACATAAGGGGTTAAGTGCCTAGCACATACTAACCCATCACCAGCTTTCCCACCCTTACCTAAAACTACCTTAACCCTCATGTCATGTAGACCATCCCTAAATCTCTCCCTAATCACTTGAGCTACCGCAGCACCAGCGCTCTCCATAAGTAACCTAGTTGTTACCCCATAGAGGTATGAGTTAAGTTCGAGAACCCTCATCTCCTTTACTGAGATAGTTTCATGGGGCAACACGCTTTTTATCCCTAAATGATTAAGCGATAAGCCTTAAATTCATACCTAAGTACTTAAGAACATCATTTGGTTGAAGTATATGCTGATGATTTTTAGGGGCTTCTGCCCTAACTGTGGAGGTGATATTGATTCAGAAAGGCTTGCTAAAGGGCTTCCGTGTAGGAAGTGCCTACCTAACTTAGACCTCTTTAGTGCATCCTTAAGGGGGTATGAGCGGGTAGCATGGGTTAAAGAGAGGTTACTCGATAATGACTCACTTAGGGGTTACTGGAGTATTGCTAGGCAGTTTGAGGAGTTGAGAGATTTCGAGGAGTTTTTTACTAGATTAACCAGCTTTAGGTTATGGAATATTCAGAGGTCATGGGCTAAGCGATTACTAAACAAAGAGAACTTCGCGTTAATAGCACCTACAGGGGTTGGTAAATCAACACTGCTAATGACTTATGCATTATATAGGGCGTCCAAGGAACTGTCTAAAGTTATATTCATGGTACCGACTGTAGAACTTGTTAAGCAGACATATAGTAAGTTAGTGGTTCTTAATAATAAATTATGTAGTGAGGTCTTGATCATATCGACTACCGAATTAAGGGGTGATAAAAAGGGTTTCATACTGAACGCCATGAAATCTAAAGAACCATCGATTATAGTAATGACTAATAACTTCTTCTCTAGGAACTTAAAGAGCGAAGTAGTTAATGGAGGTTTATTTACTGACCTACTTATAGTTGATGATTTTGATGCATTACTCAAGTCTTCTAAGGTCATTGATGCCCTACTTTACCTCATAGGGATTCCTGAAGAAGCTGTCAAACTAGCTAAGTCCATCGTTAACTTAAGGAGTGAGCTACTTTACTATAAAGCCGTCGGTAACACTGAGTTAATGGAGCGTGTAAGTAGTGAGTTAAATGAGTTAAGTAGTAAGTTATCACTCGCATTGTCAAAGAGTAAGTTAGGTCAGTTAGTAATAGCTAGTGCTACAGGTCGTGGTAGAGGTAGTAGGACTAAGGTCTTAAGGGAGTTATTAGGTTTTGAGCTGGGTTCCATAACAAATTACCTACGCAACATTATCGACCTATATAGCTATATGGATACCAATGAATTAATCAATATATTAAAGAAGCTCCATAAAGGCACTTTAGTATTCGTTAGTAAAGGCATGGGTGATGAAGTGGTGGATAAGTTAAGGGAGGTCCTTGAGTCTAACGGTGTTAGATGCGAAGTTGCTAACTCTAGGAAGGCCCTTGATAGGCTAAGGAGTGGTGCTGTTGATGTCTTGATAGGTATTGCTACATATTACGGTATTCTAGTAAGGGGCATTGATGAGCCTTTGAGGGTATATAATGCAATATTTTACGGTATACCTAAGTTTAAGTTCGATATTAATTCAAGACTCCGTAACCCTTTATTCCTATCACTATCCATCTTAGAGCTTAAGGGTAAGTATGGTTATAACTTCAGTACCGACTTAATTAAGTTAGCTAAGAGAGTAAGGAGGTTAAAGCCTAGTAGCTTAAGGGTATTGACCAATGCCTTGAGGAACGGGTTAGAGCTTGATGGTTATTTAAAGGAATTACAGATGATGATTCTTAAAGCGATAGACGTGGTTAAGGATGCTTACAAAGAGCTGCTTAGGTCCCACGATAAACTCGTTATAGGTGATTCCTTAGTAATTAATGACCGTAAGGGTATGTATGTGCTTATTCCTGACGTGATGACATATATACAGGCTAGTGGTAGGACTTCAAGGCTTTTTAAAGGTAGGATGACCTTAGGTTTATCTGTAGTACTCGTTGATGATGAGGAGCTATTTAAGATATTTGTGAAGAGATTGTCCTACTACTTAATGGACGTTAAGTTTAGGTATTTCTATGATGTTGACTTAAGCTCGATAATTAAGTCACAGATAAATTCAAGGTGCGGTTCAAGCCTTAATGAGCGTGATGTGAGTAGGATTAAGTCAGCCCTAATAATTGTTGAGTCACCTACTAAGGCTAAGACTATAGCTAACATGTTCGGTAAGGCAGGTAAGAGAGTGCTTGGTAAGTCCGTTGTTTATGAGACGACGATACCGTTACCAACTAAAGATATATATGTGACGTCTATAGTACCTAGCTTAGGTCACGTGCTTGACCTAGTAACTGATGAGGGTCTTCATGGGATTGATGTGTCTAGAGGTAATGTACGCTTAGTATACTCAACCATAAAGAGGTGTTTGAGGTGTGGTAAGCAGTTCGTTGACCATGATAGGTGCCCTTACTGCGGTAGTAACGTCTTTAAGGATAGTAAGTCCGTGTTGAAGGTCATTCAGAAGCTCGCTCAAGAGGTTGACTATGTCTTCATAGGTACGGACCCAGATATGGAGGGGGAGAAGATAGCCTATGACCTGTACCTGCTAGTGAAGCCGTATAACGGCAACATTCTTAGGATAGAGTTCCATGAGATTACTAAGAAAGCCATAGTTAATGCGTTAGTTAATGCTAGATCAATAAATATGAGCTTAGTGAATGCCCAGGTTGTTAGGAGAGTTGATGATAGGGTCGTTGGTTTTGAGTTAAGTAGGCATCTATGGGATATCTTCGGCAAGCATTGGTTAGGTGCGGGAAGAGTTCAGTCACCTGTACTTAAATGGGTTGTTAGTAATTACGTTAAGTATAGGGATGAGCTAGGCTATATTCTTAAGGTAAAGCCCCTTAAGTCAATGCCCTACATAAGGATTTACGTCAAGACTAAAGACGAGCTTAATGAGTTAGTTAAAACTATTGAAAATGAGGGTGTAAGACTTATTAAGATATCTGATGAGGTTATTGAACTTAACCCCAAACCCCCGTTCACAACCGATGAGTTACTTACTGAAGCATCACTCACATTGAAAATACCTTCATATCGCGTAATGAAACTTATGCAAGACCTATTCGAATTAGGCCTCATCACTTACCATAGAACTGACTCAACATACGTATCTAATTACGGTATTGAGGTAGCCAAAAACTACTTAAGTAAGGTTGGTATGGAGGGCTTACTTACACCTAGGCACTGGGGTTCTGTAGGTACCCATGAATGTATAAGACCTACAAGGCCTTTAACGCCTAATGAGGTCATTAACTTCAGTAACTTAATGTCGCAGTTAATAACTAATTACCACTTAAAGCTCTATGAGTTAATACTTAGGAGGTTCATAGCTAGCCAAATGAGAGGTGTGAAGGCTATAAGGACTAAGGTCAAACTAAATATTGGTGACTCAATTAGTCAGGAGGTAATATTAATAACTAAGATAATCGATAAAGGATTCACAAACATATATAACCCATATACAGTTACCCCCGAAGTTTTAGGATTGAGTAAGGAGGCTGTTTTAAAACCAGTAGCCATTAAGTGGTTTAGAGGGTCTAAGGTATCCCTCCTAAAGGATTCTGATGTCATAAAGATCATGAAGGAGAAAGGTATTGGTAGGCCAAGTACTTATGTTAAGGCTATACGGTCCAATATAGAGCATGGATACTTAATAATGAGTAAGAAGAGAAACTACCTTATACCGACGAAGTTAGGTATTAAAGTGAATGAGTACCTACAAAGCAACTTTAGTAAGTTCGTTAGTGAGGAAGCGACTAAAAGATTGGAGTCCATTATTGAGGACGTATATAAAGGCTCCATAACACCTGATGTAGCTATACGTAAGTTAATTAGAGAGATATTAATCATCAATAACCTAAGGCTTGAGAGATCTAAGAGTGAAGAGTACTTAAGTGTTCTAGAATAATTGCCTACTCACAATAATTTTTATGTAGGAAATTCTTTTTGAGCGCTCCTTAAGACTCCCTATCTCTATATTGTCAATTGATAAACTATCACCTAACTTATCTCTAAGAATATTTACTACGGTAACTGCTCTAGCGATATTCTGGCCCTTACCTATGATTGCTATCTTATCAAATCCTTGATTGAATAGAATTACTATCGATTGTACATAATCTATTAGCGGTCTTCGATCACTAACGACCACAGTATTAATAAAACTGCTACTCACGACTATCACCTAAGTTATGTGTAATGGATTTAGGATATTAAGTTTATTTCAGACGGGGTACTTCACATCATTATTGAATCATGGGATAGGGTTATCATCACCTAGCTCCTATCTATGTAATTATTTGGTGTGGGACGTATTTATATTTCTTTACATAAATTAAGTAACTCCTCAATGATATCATTAGCCTCGTCTAAACATGCCTCATAGCGTGTTATGGAGCGGTTCGTCTCAGGTGATAGTAAGGTATCTATAGGGTTTATGATATTTAACTTAGTGAGTATTGGCTTTATGTATACCTTACGCGTGTTGGCGTTATACTCAAGTATATATGTTGCTTTATCACGCTTAATAAGGCATCTAGTTATTGCTGTAGTTACCTTAAGGCATTTCAGGGCAACCTTACTGATGGTTCTCTTAAAACTTCCCTCATCACTAACCTTACCGACAGCGTAAAACCTTAATAAGAACTCATAGCCTTCATACCATAATTTTCTCAACACTTTACTAAGTATATTAGAGTCTTTAATATACATCTTTATGATAGGTTCAGCTGGATCGTAATGAAATCTTAATTTCTTACTGCACTTGCCAACATCACTTAGCAGTCTATTAATAACTACATACCCACTAATTCCCCTTGGTATGCTTATTGTGAGTGTCGACATAAATGCGCACTTCATGTTCTGAACCCAGAAGAAGTTGGTGCTCAGGGGGCTCCTAAGTCTTCATCTATCCGTGACCGCCACAATCATCATTGCCATACTAAGAAATGCATGTATGTTAATAAGTCTTTTACATCGTTAAATCTTCTTAGTCCTTAATTCCTGAAGCCTCTTATTTCTTTCCTCAATAATCTTAAGTACCTTATTAAGTGATGATCTTAAGCAATCATAATCCCCGTGCTCGAAGAATAGCCTTACGAACTTAATTGCGCATGACTTACTATGGAAGGTGAGTCTTCTTCCAGCTATGTCTAATGTGACCCCTTGACCTTCATAGAATACTCTACCGCACATTAAGCACTTAAGCTTATTTTCCAACCTTCTTAACACCCTCCTTTATATGCTCTATAATCTCCTTACTTATTTTTAACTTCCTTATGATTTCGTAAGCCTTACTTACTGCTTCATTAATAGAGCTTGCCTCAACATTAATGAATAGATTGGTCCCCACGATCTTAAACCTATAGCGTTTTGAGTCACCAACCGTATACACCTCCACCAGCTCAACTCTCAATGAGGGCATGCATAATCCCTCTTTAAGTAACATAAGCTTACTCTTACCATCATATGGCACCACAAATATTTTTAGTTAAGTGCTTAAAGTATCTTCGGTGTGTTTTACCGTGTTTTATTGGGAGCATAAATATAGAACTTCTGAACTACCTAAGATAGTCGTAACACCCCCGGGGCCTAAGGCCCAAGAGATCATTAGTAAGGATAAGGAGTTTCTAATGCAGTCATTCGTTAGGTGGTATCCATTAGTTGCCAAGGATGGTTACGGACCTGTGATTGAGGATGTTGATGGTAATCTCTTCATAGACTTAAATTCAGGTATTGCCGTTATGAATGTAGGTCACAATCACCCAAGGGTGGTTAAGGCTATAAGGGAGCAAGCAGGCAAGTTACTCCATTACTCACTAACTGACTTTTTCTATGAGGAGGCTGTAAAGCATGCTGAGAAATTACTGCAGATAGTGCCTATATCAGGCAAGAAGAAGGTATTCTACACCAATAGTGGCGCTGAGAGTAATGAAGGTGCTATAAAGGTTATTAGAGGCTACTTTAAGGGGTCTAGACAATACATAATATCATTCATAGGCGCATTCCACGGTAGAACGACTGGTGCCTTAACACTAAATGCTAGTAAGACCATTCATAAGAAGTACTTCTCACCGCTCCTACCTAATGTGATTCACGTACCTTACCCGTACTGCTACAGATGCCCCTTCAAACAGGAATACCCCAACTGTAACTTCGAGTGCTTAGAGTTTCTTGAGGAGTGGATATTTAAGAAGGTAGTTGATCCTGAGGAAGTTGGTGCTATATTCTTCGAGCCCATACAAGGTGAAGGTGGTTACATAGTACCCCCTAAGGAGTTCTTCCCACAACTAAGGAAGTTAGCAGATAAGCACGGTATTAAGCTAGTTGATGATGAGGTACAGGCAGGTTTCGGGAGAACAGGCAAGTGGTTCGCTATAGAGCACTGGGGTATTGAGCCAGACATAATAACCATAGCTAAAGCAGTGGCTTCAGGGCTTCCCCTAGGTGCCATAGTTGGTAAGGAGGAACTCATGAGTCTACCGCCAGGGACACACGCAACTACGTTCGGTGGTAACCCAGTGTCCCTGAGGGCAAGTATTGAGGTAATAAACATCATAGAGGAAGAGAATCTACTAAGGAATGCTGAGAAAGTTGGTTCGTACGTCATGAAGAGATTAGGAGAGATTAAGGAGAGAGTTGAGCTAATTGGTGATGTCAGAGGTAAAGGCTTAATGATAGGTATTGAGTTAGTGAGAGATAGGAGGACCAAGGAGCCCGCTACTAAAGAGTTAAGTAAGGTTATTGAAGCATGCTTCAAGAGCGGTGTTGCGGTCATAGGTGCCGGCATCTCAACGATAAGAATAGCACCACCGTTAGTAATTACTGAGGAACTTATAGACAGAGCTCTAAACGTTCTCGAGAAAGTCTTAGTTAAGGTTAGTAAGGAGGTTTTAGGTAAGTAACTACACCTTAAATATTTTTCTTACAACACATTAACTAAGGAAGGTGGTTGAGACGAGCATTTATTGGGAGAGATGCCCTATATGTGGTAGGTATATAGCCACATTCTTCTGTAAGAGCTTAAAGATGAATACCTGTATATACTGTTGTCTAGCGTACTCTAAGAATCCTGAGGAAGCGCTATCTATTTTAAAAGGAATTACTGAGTAATTTAAACTCTAGGCGCTATCCAAACAGTCAGTATACCCCCTCCTTCAAGCTCCATATATATTCTTAATGGCTGGTTCTGCCCAAAGCCAAGTATGAGCGTTTCAGCACTGCCTAACGCGGTGGTTATTCCTTTAAGTAAATCGAGGCTATACTTACCTGAAACCCTACCTTCAGCTGCTGATTCAAGGTTTAGTAAGGGTCTATCTAATTCGAGAGTTGTCCTATAGCTCCTATCTTCGGAGGCGGCTCTCACTAGTATACGTTCATTCTCATATATGAATTCTATCTCATCAGCAACTATCTTAGCATCAGTAATTATCTTCTTTAGGTCATCACCATCTATCTGGAACTTAACTACGGGCTCTACCTTAATCTCACCAACAGGCTCCATACCAGCTTCACTAATACTGACAGAGAACTCCCTTTCAACACCTGTCTTCGCGTTAAATAATATGACCTTTAACTCTCTAGCGCCTCTCTCATAACTGAGTATGACCGAGTCTTTACGCTGGGCTCTCCTTACAGCCTTATTAAACTCATCCTTAATGACGACTATGTTAGTTTCCTCCTCAACATTAAATTCCTCAAAAGATGTTGAAGGTATAAAGAGATTAACTAAAGCATTCTTATCTGGGCTTAAAGCCCTTAATGTAAGGCCTTCAGTGGTTACACTAAGTGGTATCTCCTCAATAAGCTTTATAGATGCCTGCATTATCTTCTTAAACTTAGTGCCATTAGGGTACGATATTCTAAACATGAGTAAGCGCCCTAACATGATATTCTGAACTACTTAATATAAACTTAATTGCTAAAAACGTTAGTTTTACTTGGTAGTAATTTATGCTGGTTAAGGCGATTAAGTACATAGGAAATTACTTCGGTATTGAGACAGACGCTGAGATCGCCTTAAAAATCATAGAGAAGGTAAGGGATGAATTAGGCTACGATACCGACGACGTTGAGGATACCCTGAGAATGCTGAAGAACTTTGATGTATTTTACGAGTTGATGAGGAAGAGATTTAAGCACTTCCTCTCACCAAGGAAGAGGGAGTCCGACCTAATAAAGGGCAGAGTATTAGTCGATAAGGTTAAACTTACCAAGGAAGGCGAGAAGCGTAAAGCCTTAATAATCTTCGATAGAAGGGTTAACTACGATAAAATAATTGAGATTATTAAGTCATTAGGCCACGAAATCGAGGTATCAGGATGACTTAGACCTTCTCCTTCTTCTAGTACGTCTCTTGGACGGGGTTACCTTTCTCTCCACCTTCATTACAGGCTTTCTTAATGTACCGATTATTTCTTTAGCCTTATCAAGACTTAACTCACCACTCAACAGCCTTACCCATACATCGCTGATATCTATCATGGATTCAAGGTCACTTATAGAGAACTCAACAACCTCTTCCTCTTCCTCAACCACCTCGGCTTCGGCCTCAGCCTTAGTTACCTCCTCCTCAACACTAACCTCTTCACTCTCTAATTTACTCTCTATAGTTTCCTCACTCATGAACCACACCTTAGCAAGTACATTATATCGTTATGAATTAAGGCTTTATTAAGTTTTAATGACGTATAATTCATCAATAGCTCCCAGCCTAACTATTGCTTCACCTCTTGATAACTGCTTAATCACACCCCTAACAACATTTACACTTCTGGCGTTCTGGTAGGGTGATAGCACATTAGATACATAACTCAAATTTCTTTGTTCATCAAGCGCAAATACCACCTTAACATCAGAGTTCGTGTACGCGTCTGGACTTAAATCTAATGGTTGTTGAGTGATTAGTATTAGATTAATGCCATACTTCCTACCTTCCTTAAGTAACTTATTTATTATTGAGAATCCCCTACCCTTCATAAATCTATGTGCCTCCTCAATAATTATGAATATATCCTTACCTAAGCCCTTAAGCTCCATAACCCTATTGTAGAGCATTCTAAGTAACGTATCAACAAATATCACCTCAATGGACTCAGCTACAGATTTATGTAGGTCTATAATTGTTGGGTTATGGATAACCCTATTAATACTTATTGAAGTCTCACTGAAGACCCTGGATGAAAGTATATCTATGTACGGCAGTAACGACTGTATACGTACATCTACACCCTCACCCTTAGACTCCTTTATGAGCATTAACACGTCACTAAATGATGGAGGTTCTTTACTCCACGTTGATGGCTCATCAACCTTAAATCCCTTCTCTACGTAGGCACTTAATATGGTGTTCATTAAGTGATACTTCTGTACCTGCCCTAAGTTAAAGATATCTGTGAGTAATTCAGAGATCTCGTAAGCTCTTTCCTTAGGGCTCTTACCCATAAGCTCAAGAGGGTTAATACTTACACTACTTACGTCAAGTACGATGAAGTAATTACCTAACTCATCAGCATACTCACCATGCGGATCAATAACCATGACATTTATGTTAGGGTCTTTAAGTAACTGCCTAATCACCTTCTTAGCAAGATACGACTTACCTGAACCACTCTTCCCTATTATTAACATGTGCTTATTTAATAGCTTATTTAAGTTTATAATTAGTTTCTTCTTTACATAACGTCTGGTTATCTTTAAGTAATTACCTGCACCCTTCTTAAGTACCGACTTAATATCGCCTAGGACTATCTCGCCTTTACCAAGAGATACCCCAGTAACCTCAGTTACTGGCGTTATTGAAGCTATAGCGAGTACCGTAGGTAAGGATATAATGCCAAGTGAAGATATGATAGAGCCTAATATATGTGCGCCATACGTACCTCTTGATTCACATAGCGTATGTATTAATAGTGAGTTTATAGGTATGCCTAGGGATAGTAGTATCAATAAATTAACCCCTAACCTAAATCTAAGTATTAATGGCCATAGAGCAGCGGCTAGGATTAATGAGAGACCACAAATCATTAGTATAGATGCTAAACTGCCTATGGGTTTTTCATTTAAGGAACTTATAGATGAGTTAATGGCATTTACACCAGAAACCCCCCTACCGAATTTACGTCTAACACACGTGGTTATCGTGATGTATATTATAAGCGTAAGTGCTATGTCGTGCACGTCGGGTTTAGTTAGAGTTAAGTAAGGAATGAATACGATGAGTAGTTCTGAAAGAATAACTAAGCTACTCCCTATGTATCCTGATAAAGCAGCAACAATCACTAACGTTATAAGCCTATAGAGTGAAGGCATTAGTACTTCCTGAGGTCTTATGAGAACTATGGGCTTAACACTCATGACTAAGTACAATACATTAACTAAGGCTAATGTAGCGGCAGCAGCGCTGATTAGGGCTTTCTCATGCCTACTAATAGCCATGTATCTCTGACTTAATTATCGTGAATGAAGAATTAAAAATTAACTAAGGATAGTATACTTAGCGTTAAGTCATGGTTGAGGGGGCGTTTAGGCTACTTCACCCAAGGTTAAGGGAGGTAATTAGGGACTTAGGCTATGTTAAACCTACTTTAGTTCAGGAGAAATCCATACCTATGGTCTTATCTGGGTATCACACATTAATTATAGCCCCTACAGGTAGTGGTAAGACCGAAGCAGCCGTATTCCCATGTATTTCAAAAATGCTCTCTGAGGGGTTAGTTGGTACTGAGGGAATTAAGTTACTTTACGTAACACCCTTAAGGGCTTTAAATAGGGATTTAGAACTTAGATTAAGGACCATACTGAAGCGTTTAGGACTTAAGATAAGTATTAGGCATGGTGATACCCCGTACTCATTGAGGAAGTTAATTGAGAGGGAATTCCCCGACTTCTTAGTAACAACCCCTGAAACCCTACAGTATATACTGATTAATAAGAGGTTAAGGGAGGGGTTAAGGAGCGTTAGGTTTGTAATTATTGATGAACTTCATGAACTTATAGATAGTAAGAGAGGCGCTGAGTTGGTAACTTCGTTAGAGAGATTAGTTAGAGTTAGTGGTGAGTTTCAAAGGATAGCTCTTTCCGCATCTATAGGCGATCCTTACATAGCCTCAAAGTACTTTGCTTACGGTAGATATGTACGTATAGTTGACTTAGGCGCATTAAGAGATACTGTCGTAAAGGTAGTTATACCAGGCATTGATGACTTAGAGCATAGACTAAGATTACTAGCTAAGGAAGTGCCAGAGCACTGTTCAACATTAATATTTACGAATACACGTAGTGATGCTGAAGGTTTAGGACTGAAGCTTAGGGAGTTAGGTACTAATGTAGGTGTTCACCACGGTAGCCTAGATAAGAAGGAGAGACTTAAGGTAGAAAAATCACTTCGATCAGGCGCTCTTAACGGCGTCGTATGTACCTCAAGCCTTGAGCTAGGTATAGATATAGGTACTGTAGACTTAGTTATTCAGGCCTCATCACCCAGGCAAGTAGTTAAGTTCGTTCAGAGGGTTGGTAGGTCATCACATAGGATTGGTGAGGTAGCTAAGGGGGTTATAGTAACCACTTACAACCTAGATGATATTCTTGAGTCCATAGTCATCGCGTTAAGGTCTTTAAGAGGGAATTTGGAGACTGTTAAACCTTATGAGCGACCTCTTGATGTGTTAGCACATCAGGTTGTAGGTATGGCTTTAGAGTATGGTAGGGTTAGTGTAGATGAAATAGTGAGCGTATTGTCAGGTTCTTATATCTTCAGATTACTCCCCATAAACACTTTAATGGAGTTAATTAAAGAGCTTGAGTCCTTAAGGCTTATTAAGGTGGTTAATGAGGGCGGTAAGGTTTTTATTGAGGCTACTAAGAAGGGGAAGATATATTACTTGACAACAACTATGATTGTTGAGTCAAGTCAGTACGATGTAATAGATGCATTAACAAAGAGGAAGATAGGCTTTCTTGATGAGAAATTTATTGTTCTATCATGTGAGGAGGGTGCAGTAATATCACTGGGTGGTAACTTATGGAGGGTTATAGCAATAGATGATGATAATAAGAAGGTCATGGTTGAACCTATATATGAGGCGTCAGAAGTCCTCATACCTAGTTGGGAAGGTAACTTAATTCCTGTAGATTATAAGGTTGCTAGGGAGGTATGCGCTTTAAGGAGGTTGATATTTAGTCATGGATGTAGTTATCTTGATGCCTTAAGTAGGAAATACGGAATTAGATTCAGCAATTTAGAATTCTGCAAACGACTTCTTGAAGCACTTAATGAGTATGATGTACCGCCATGCGATAATAACCTAGTTATTGAGTTAATACGTCAGGGCGATGAATTACTATTGGTGTTCAATACCTGCTTAGGAAGTAAAGGTAATGCAGCACTTGGGTACCTACTTACGTACCTATTGACTAAGTCCATGAGGTTGGGTGGGTCTTTTGAGCTGAAGTACGACCCATATAGAGTTATGATACATGGTGTAGGTGTGTATGGAGGGTTAGGGAGAAAAGATGTTGTGGAGCTTATAGACTTACTGATTAGTTGTTGTAGTTCTAGGGATTATTTAATTAATTTACTAAAGGAGGCGTTAAGGGGTTCAAAACTCTTTAACTATAGATTATATGCGGTTTTAAGAAGGGTTGGTATAATAGGTGAAGATACCCCTAGGAATGTGGTTAAGGCGTTAATTAATGAGTACTCAAAAACGGTATTCAGTGCTGAGGCTTTTAATGAAATATTTACTGAGGATATGGATGTAGATGTAGTGTTGGATTACGTGGTTAAGTTAAGTAAGGGCTTAATTAAGGTGAGCGTCCAGGAGTTTAAGCATGTGCCTAAACTAACGTATTCATCATTTAAGAGGCTAGGCTTCACAGATAAGGCGTCATTAACAATCTTACCGCCGAATGTCATAGCTGAAGTAGTGAAAAGAAGAATTTTAAGTAAGAGATTGATGCTTATTTGCTTAGTATGTGGGTGGAGTGATGTTAGAGAGGTTCGCTATATTGATAATGAATTTAGGTGCCCAAAGTGTGGTTCTAGGTATGTAGGTGTTACTAAAGTATTAGATAAGAGCGTTGTTAGGCTTGTTAGAGACATTTTAAGAAAGAGAAAGAAACTTAAGGAGCTTAAGGATGAGGAGAAGAGAGTTATACATGAATTAATGGAAAGTGGTAATCTATTCTTAACTTACGGACCCATAGTCACTAAAGTTCTGGCTGGGTTAGGTATTGGACCTCAAACAGCTAAGAAGATACTTGCTAAGGAATTTAAATCAGAGTTTGAGTTATGGTTAAGGATTTTTAAGCATGAGAAGCAGTTCCTTAAGGTCAGTAAATACTGGGATTGAACTAAGTTGCAGCGCCATAAACGCTTTTTAGATATTTAACTAGATCCTCACGTTTTCTCTTAGTACTCCTCTTCCACCCGAATGGATTATTTAATGCTCTAGTGATTATCGTTTTCTCAACCATGAGATCCGCTAACGGGCATACATCAATACATACCTTACAGCCAGTACATGATTCAGGATTTATCGTTGGCTTTGGTGATAATCTTATTGATTTAGTAGGGCACCACATAACGCAGCTTCCACACCTAACGCAGTTCTCCCACCTATAGGCAGCTTTCAATACATCAAAAACGTATTCAAGTAACTTACCTTTACTAATGCTTTGTGATGATGCTCTAATGACCCTACCTGCTACATATATAACTACATCAGAACCCTGAATGACCAGTTCATCACCTTGATCAAGTATTTTTGAGTCCTTAATTATGGCCGTATATTGCGCTTTAACACCCTTAACTCTTAACTCACGCCCTAACTCTATGGTTACTTCATTAGGCTTCACATCAACCTTCACTATAGGTAACCTAGACCTAGCCTCATAATCAGTGTACCACTCAGGTATCTTGACCCTTAACTTTTTGACATACCTATCCTTAGCGTTTGAAGGACCTAACCACCTCCATAACCCATATTCGACCCACTCATCGGGGTAGCCTAAACGCTCCTTCCACCTATTGAGAACCTCGCACCATCTGCTCCATTCATTGGGGTGGTTCTTCTCTATTAAACTGAACTCAGCTAAGTAGCTTGCTGGACATAGATAACACCCAATTCTATCGAAGCCTTCATCGTAAAGCTTATTATAACTTAGCTTATTCTTAAATATATACATCCATATAGCTAGTTGATTCCAATACTGTATTAGTGTAACGCTTAGTAAGTGGGGGACCCACTTATTCCTCCATACCTGTGGTGTTTTAGCCCTATCTAAGGACTCATAAGCCCTCTGACCAACTATATTTAGTGCTCCATTAGGCCATAAGCTCCTCGTAAGCCTTGCGAGCGGGACTAATTTAACTACTTTGCAGCACCACCTATAGTCACGAGCTGGAGGACCAAAAACCTCGACACCTTTCCAAAAAGCCTCACCAGCCGACGCTACATGTAGCTTAAGTCCGTACTTATCAACAACCTCATATACTGCCTTAATAGTTTCTGGAAGCTCAATCCCCGTATCGTTAAATAGTATGTCGCCTTCAATACCTAGCCTCAATGTTAAATGAAGGGACACTAAGCTATCCTTACCACCTGAGTACGATATGAGGACAGGCTTCCTAACCTTATTAGCCATTACATAAAGAAGTTTAAGACTGCGTGATGCGAGATTATGAAGGGGTAACTCATTAGCCTTCAATACGTCATCCATAGTTGTTGAGACACTATTTACTTTAACTATGCTTTTATTCTTAAATATAGTCCTTACACTAACGTACTTACCTCTAGAGAGACCTATGGCTATGGGGTCATGATCTTTATTAACGATGACTATCTGCTTATCACATGGTAATTTACTGGGTAAGGATATACGTTCTAAGCCTCTAACCTTACTATCAACCTCAATAACATCACAGATACCTTCCTCAACACATAACTTAGCTGAATAGTACGATAGCTTAAAGCGCCACCTCTTCTTGAACGGATCGAAGAACATCTTCCCAACTATGTTACCGTTAGCTACGACCTCACGCATTAAGTCAAAGTAAGTGACCTTATTAAGTAATATTACAGAGTTAGCAAGACCTAATTTCTCAAATAACTTTAAGCCACCGAAATCATATTTAATGCCCTCCTTAAGATGCTTCATATCACCGCTTAAGGCAGGTCTAGCGTCTCCAGGCTCATGGAGACCTAGCTTAAATCCCTTACCACCACATTTGTAGCATCTAGGCTCAAGTAGAGGCACGTTACAGTTAGGGCACCAGTACACAGTTGTTACTACTGGCCATACCTTACCTCTAGGCACGCCACTTACCTCACTTACTCCTATGTCAAACATTTTATAAGTACTGGGTTTAGTGGGGGAGTGCATGTCTGACCTACTAGAGCTAATAAACTCAATAACGCTCTCAGTAGTTACGGTAGCTTGGGCTTTATTCTTAGTGACCTGGGTAGTTGGTTGGGCTCTTAGAGGATCACCAATACCTTTCTATAGGGTGAAGAGGATCGGACAAAGTCTTATTGAGGACGCTGTATGGGGCGCTTTCTGGTTAGCTATAGGCTCCTCGGTCTTTGCATTGATAGCCTACATAGCATCACAGATAAACGTACCTTACCCAGAGCCTCCACAGATAACCCCCAGTGGCTGAGGAGTCTGAGTTGGTATCACTCAATGACTTAGTAACGATAGCGTTCTCCCTAAGTATCTTAACCTATTACATGGGGGTTCTGATACTAGCCCTACCTATACCCTTTAGAGGGTTGAAGAAGTGGGGTCCTACACTCATAGCTGACGGTATTTATGTAGCTGCGTTGATTTTCTCTTATAGGATAATAATATCAGTTGTGGATGTGTTATTAAGTTATTTAGGGAGTTCATGGGATGGTTTTTTCACTTGGTTACTTAGTAGGACCGCCATCGTAGTCGGTATATATGAGTTTTTAGCCTACGTTAAATCAATTCTCGGTAGTTCGCTGATAGAGTCAGCAGTGTGTGTGTTAATTAATGAGATTCTTAAGATGTTAGTACCGCTATTAACAACCATTAAGTTAGTGTACATATACTCACTAATCATAAGTAAGTTCCACCAGCTATTCATACTACTAGGTATAACCCTTATGGCAATACCATTCAGAATCGGGCGTTCAGCAGGGGCTACACTCATAGCTACAGCCATAGTGTTCTACATCGGTTTACCCTTAATGCCCGGCTTCATAGGTCTATTTGAGAGTACCGTGATGGGTTCTCAGATACCGCAAATACCTGAGCTACCTTCCATAGATGGTAAGGTGAATACATTACTTAACGACCCTGTGAGCCATGGAGTTCTCTTAGTCATTGATCAGGACATAGGTGAGGCTATAGGTGTTATTGAATTAGACAACGAGGGGATGTTCCATCTAGGTCCTCCATACGATTTACTTCCTGAAGAGTTTAACTATACTATAAAACTCTCATACTACGGCTTTGAATTTAAGTTGAACCCTCCCTACATATCATCTGAAAACATTAATGAGACCGTGAACGCTACTGCGTACGGTATTCTAAAATGTGTTGATAGGTATTTAGCAATACTTTACCCTGTAAGTGCTGCTGTTAGTGAACTAAGAATTTCCGGCGTAAACAACACTATTATCGCTGAGCTAAATATTCAGGCATTTATGGAGACGTACTTAATAACCACATATCCATCGACAACTACTTTAGACTCCATTATAGTTGACGGGGAACCTTATAGTAACTTCAGTAGTGACCAATGGGTGTGGTACGGCATTAATGGCACATCAACGTCCATATACATATCTGAAGGCCCCCACACTGTTAAGCTTATCTATACAGTTTATTCAAAACCTCCATTACCTAACGTCGAGGAGCAGAGGATAATAGCCCCAGAAACATCCATTAGTGATTTAATCATGAATATGCTAACATTAGTTATAGCGTTAATATTCCTACTGATACTATTGCCCACCGCTTTCATGATGATGTTATTCATAATAGCCGCTAGCTTAGCGAGGGTCATTGGTGGTAGGTACGTAAAGATACTTAGGCTCTAAGGTGATTGTATGGAGTTATATAAGAACATTAGATACGTAATCGTCATGGTATTTATATTTACATTAATTACTTATATACATGACAGAGACCCCTTTACACTGGCTTACCTACTCATCTTAGGTTTTGTAGGTATAATAATACACGTTATCCTGCTCAAGAGGATAGGAACTATAGAGGAAATACATTAATGGGCAGAACTTTACTTTAAATCTACTTTCTCAACTTTAAACCATACAATCTTATCGTCGGGTTCTAGAATCTTAGCTAAGTATTCTTCTAGGTCAATATCACATTTTACCCTCCAATGGTAGAACTCCTTTAAGAGCTCACTCCTTAGGAAATATATAACATCACACTTATCTCTTAAGGCTTTATCAACTTCTTTAACCTCCTCATCGTAAAACGTCGTTACGAAGACATTATAGAGATGCCTCATAAGCTTCACCACTATCATGTTATTAGTTAAATAAGCCTTAAGTACTTTAGCTCCTTAAGTAGGGTTACTAACGCCTTAAATTCCTCGGGGAATATGTTAGGTACCTCATCACCTAAATCCTTCAGCTCATCAAAATACTTTCTTACCCACTCACAACTTAATGAAACAGATATCTCAAGGGTCTTAACATTAAGCAATAGAGGATACATAGTGCAGGTTAAGGGTTTATCATTATGTATTGTGCACGCCTTTCTCTCAACATCGTAGAAGGGGCAGTAACCATTTATTACCCACCTATAGAGACCTTTAGCAACACGCTCAAAAACCAACTCATCTCTTAAACCCTTTAACTCAGCTAAAGTCCTTAACTTATTGATCTCCCAATTAAGAACTATTGGGCATTCCTCAACTCTAGAGAAAAAGCAGCAATTAGCACATCTGAGGCATGTAAATTTAAGCATTTACCCTAACCGTACATAACTTAATTGGTAACTCTATATAAAGCCAGTGTTTTAAGGTATTATTATGGATGATGAGTTTTTCGGGGAGCTTGATCGATGAGCTAGCGGTTACCCAGCTGACACGACAACACTAATAAATTCACAAACAGTTTTAAACACGTGATGAGTTTGCCAAGTGCTGATTAGTGATGTGGGGTGCAAAAGCTGATTCCCGATTAACTTTTTAGTTTCTTAATAATCATAGAATAGGGTGATTGAATGGGTGGTAGGCAAAGGACTTCGCTATTCATGGATATAGAGAAGAAGACTGCACCGGAAAGCAAGCAGGAGAAGTCAAAGTCTAAGAAGAAAAAGAAGAGGTAACCTAAGGTAAGTGCGAGTATTGAGTAAGGAGTATACTTTATTTAAGTGGTTACCTCCCAAGAGGAGAGTTAAGTTAAGTGTGGCATTCCCTTCATCAGTACTTTCTGTTGAGCCATCACTATATAAGAAGACCTTAGTTTCAGGATTCATAGCTAGGGCTTTAGCCATATTTAGGGTTAGTAATTCCTACATATACCTAGACTCTAAGGAATCTATAAATGACTTAAGAATTCTCGAATCAATTCTAAGATACATAACCACACCACCTTACTTAAGGAAGTACTTACATAAGTTAAGGAGTGAATTAAGGTATGTAGGCATACTACCGCCCCTGGCACTACCTAGCCATTACTTAGGTGAAGAACCCTTAACTAACGGCATGATACGTGAAGGGATTGTATTTATTAAGAGTGGCAGGCCCTATGTCTACGTAGGTTCTGAGCAGCTATTTAGGCTCAAGGCAGGGAGGTTACGTAAGGACTTAAGGAACTTGCAGAGAGTTACAGTTAGGTTAGTATCTATTAAGAGAAAGATAGCTGAGCTGGTAAGTGATGAGGAAATACCGTGCTATTGGGGCTTTACGATAGAAATCTTTAACTCACTCAAGGAGTTAATACAAACTAAGGTCTCAAGGGATGTTTTCGCTATATTAACGTCTAAGAGAGGTGTAGCCATTCATGAATGCATTAGTAAGCTAAGTAGGCGTAAGGGGGGCTGTAGTGAGGTGTTAATGATATTTGGCTCACCAAAGTTAGATGCAGATGAGATAGCTTATAGGGAAGGTTTCGACCTACATGACTACGTTGAGTGTATCATTAACACAGCCCCCTATCAGGGTGTTAGGACTATAAGGACGTATGAGGCACTCTATATTTCCTTAGCCTTACTTAATAACGAATTATTGAGGTATGGCATCCAGTAAAGCTTATTTACTGTGTTAGTTTATAATCCCCAGAATCAAATATGATGTAGCCCTAGAAGTGTGGTGAAGCATGGCTAGGAGAAAGACGTCAGCACCACGTAGGGGTAGCCTAGGCTTAAGGCCTCGTAAGAGGGCTTCGTCAATAGTCCCAAGAATAAAGACGTGGCCTAAGGTGAACCTAGAGAACCCCATTCTACTCGGTTTCTTAACCTATAAGGCAGGTATGACTCACGTATTCGTAGTGGATGATAGACCTGGAAGGCCAACAACAGGTAAGGAAATATTCATGCCCGTAACTGTCCTTGAAGCACCACCAATGGTTCCATTAGCCATAAGGGCTTACATAAGAGACCTGAATAAGGGGCTACTAACGCTTACTGAAGCTTGGGTAGAGCCTCCTAAGGAGCTAGAGATTTGGAGGGCTATACCGACATTCAACGCTAAAGACTTTGATAAGAAGTTAAAGATCATTGAAGAAAACCTAAAGGATATTGAGGTATTAAGCACCATAGTGGCATCACAACCTAAGTTAACCTGCGGGTTAAGTAAGAAGAAGCCCGATATCGTTGAAATTAAGGTTGGTGGAGGCACTATAGAGAGTCAACTTAAGTACTTAACTAAAATCTTAGGTAAGGAGGTTAAGGTAAGTGATGTATTTAAGGAAGGTCAGTTCGTCGATGTTATAGGTGTTACTAAAGGCAAAGGGTTCCAAGGCGTTATAAAGAGGTTTGGTGTTAAGGAACTACCCAGATGGCATAAGCATAGGAAGGGTAGTAGAAGAATAGGTTCTAGAAGCCCAGGCATAGGTACTTTAAGCACAGTACCACAGCCAGGTCAAATGGGGTTCCATAGGAGGACTGAATACAATAAGAGAATATTGAAGATAGGTAATAATGGTTATGAGGTAGTGCCAGCAGGTGGTTTCCCACATTACGGCATTATTAAGTCTGATTATATAATACTTCAAGGCTCTATTTTCGGCCCACCTAAACGCCCAATATTCCTTAGGTGGCCCATAAGACCGCCTAGGTGGGTACCTGAGGGCCCACCGATAATTACGTACATAAGCTTAGAGAGTAAGATGTGAGGTGCTAGCTATGGTGTTTAAGATACGTACGTTAATACTTGAAGAACCTCCTGAAGTACCTATTTATGATGCTAAAGGTGAAGTTGTAGGTAAGGTTAAGCTCCCACCACTCTTTGGGTTTCCATTAAGGAAGGACATTATACGTAGGGCTTTCCACTCAGCACATACTGCCAGGATACAGCCTAAGGGTAGGGACCCATTAGCTGGTAAGCGTAGGTGTGGTGAGAGTTGGGGTATTGGTTACGGTGTAGCTAGAGTCCCTAGGCTTGATAATGGTAGGGCGGTTTTCGCACCTATGACTAGGGGTGGTAGGGTTACATTCCCACCAACGACTATGAAGAGAATTCATGAGGAGGTAAATAAGAAGGAGAGGATAATAGCCATAATATCAGCATTAGCTGCAGCAGCTAATCCAGAACTTGTTAGAGCCAGGGGTCATAGATTTACTACTAAGCACGTACCTGTGGTCTTTAAGGACGATTTTCTTGAGATAAGCACCACCAGAGAGATTAGGGAGGTTCTTAAGAAAGTTGGTGTTTGGGATGACGTCGTTAGAGCACAGACGAAGACAAGGATAAGGGCTGGTAAAGGTAAGATGAGGGGTAGGCGCTACGTAGAACCTAAGTCATTCTTAGCTCTCTTACCGTCTGCTGAGGTACCCGTGTTTAAGGCGTTAAGGAACTTACCAGGTGTTGACATAGCTACTCCTAACCTACTAAGCATACTTCACTTAGCTCCTGGTGGTATGCCTGGTAGGCTATTAGTTACCACTGAGTCAGCACTTAAGTTAATAAATGAGAAGTACGTGGTGGTTAAGCTATGAGTGACGTAATAATTAGGCCTATAGCTACTGAGAAGACTTTAAGGCTTATTGAGAGGGAAAATACCCTAGTTTTTATTGTTAGAAGGGATGCTAATAAGGAAGAAATTAAGAGGGCTGTTGAGGAGTTATTCGGTGTTAAGGTAATTAAGGTAAGAACCCTAATCACTATGGAGGGCGAGAAAAAGGCTTACGTTAAGCTACACTCAGACTTTAAGGCTACGGACATAGCTACTAGATTAGGACTGCTCTGAGGTGGATATGGGTGGGTAAGAGAATACTCGTACAGCGTATGGGGAGGGGCACATCAACATTTAGGAGCCCTAGCCATTTAAGAGTAGGTCCGGCTAAGTATCCACCACTAACTAATGAGACCCTAAGAGGAGTTGTTATTGACTTATTACATGACCCCGGTCGCTGGGTGCCGCTGGCGCTAATAAGGCTAGAGAATGGTACTGAATTCCTATCACCGGCTGTTGAGGGTATGTTTATTGGGCAGGAGGTAGAGATAGGTCCTAATGCGAAACCTTCATTAGGTAACGTATTACCTCTAGGTGCTGTACCTGAAGGCACTAAAGTATGTAATGTGGAGATAAGGCCTGGTGACGGTGGTAAGTTAGCTAGGCAGGCAGGTAGTTACGCTATAGTCTTGGGTAAGTCAGGTAGTTACGTAATACTCCAGTTACCGAGCGGTAAGACTAAGGAGGTACCAGCAAATGCTAGAGCCACCATAGGAGTACCGGCAGGTGCCGGTAGAATTGAGAAACCTTTACTTAAGGCAGGTGCTGCCTACCATAAGTGGAAGGTTAAGGCAAGGAAGTGGCCTAGAGTACGTGGTGTCGCTATGAACGCTGTATCGCACCCGCACGGTGGTGGTAGGCACCAGAGTGTGTCATTCCCATCAACAGTTAGTAGGAATGCACCACCAGGTAGGAAGGTAGGTCATATAGCGTCTAAAAGGACAGGTAGGAAGAAAGGTGCTCACTAAAATTTATTACTTAGGTGAGTGACGTGAGTTCAGCCATATCACAAATACTCTGTATGGATATACCGCCTGAATGGAAGAACTTCAGATATAGGGGCAGGACGCTTGAGGAACTACTAACCATGTCTATGGACGAGCTAATAATGCTTCTACCAGCAAGGGCCCGTAGGACCTTAAAGAGAGGGCTTAAGGAGCCGCAAAGGAGGCTTCTTGAGAAGATAATGAACATACGTAGGAAGCTCTGTGAGGGTAAGATAAAGTCCCCACCACCGATTAAGACCCACGTACGTGATATGATAATCTTACCGATAATGGTAGGCTTAACCATAGCTATATATAACGGGAAGGAGTTCGTACCGGTAAAGATAGTTCCTGAAATGATAGGTCATTACTTAGGTGAGTTCTCACAGACATGTAAAAAAGTGGAGCACGGCGAGCCCGGATTAAAGGCTACAAGGAGTACATTATTCGTAGCGTTAAAGTAATGAGATACAGGTCATGTTTAGGGAGGTTAAGTACGTAATATACGTAAGAAGACCCGAAGCCTTTATTTCTACACTACATCTAGGACTAGGTTCATTAAGAATTAAAACACTATGTAAGGTAGACATCATTAGAACTAAGGATTCGACGAGACTATCACTTCTTGAAGAGAGAACCATTTTAAGGCTAAGTAAACTTAAGCAAGGAATTAAGGGTCTTCCACAAATAGATATAGACGTTAATGAGATTAAGGATTTAAGGGTTATGAATCTTAAGAAGAGTTTCTTAAGGCATTATGAGGAAGTAATTGCTAGGCTACTTAAGGCTAGAGAAGACGAAGAAATATATGTAATGACATTTAGGGTTAAGTCAAGGGCATATACGTTAATACTTAAGAAAGACCATCTCTACGTTGTTAAGAGGTTTCTTAAAGAAAGTGGTTTATTTTAACCTTTAGCTACACCTATAGGTCTTAACCTGGCGACTAATGCAGCTATCTTAACCTTATGAGTAACGAGGGCTACCTTATCAACGTCCTTGTAAGCACCGGGAGCCTCCTCAGCTATGACCCTCCTTGACGCTGCCCTTAAGTAAATTCCTTGCCTATTCAACCTAGCTACTATTTCTGAAGGTGAGTAAGACCTAACTGCCGCGATCCTAGACATCCATCTGCCAGCACCGTGTGCTGCTGAGTAGAAAGTTCTAGCTCCTTCACGAATGCCTATCATGACGTAGCTAGCAGTTCCCATGGAGCCGGGGATGAGTACTACTTGACCTATATCTCTATGATCCTTGGGTATGTCAGGATGCCCCGGTGGGAATGCCCTAGTGGCCCCCTTCCTGTGTACTACTACCTTCATTAACTTACCATTTATTTTGTGCTCCTCGATTTTAGCTATGTTGTGAGCTACGTCATATATGATCTCAAGACCTAGCTTATCTGGATCTGTATGGAAGACCCTAGCAAAACTCTCCCTTACCCAATGAGTAATTAACTGTCTATTAGTCCATGCGTAATTAGCTGCGGCGGACATTGCGGCGAAGTAATCCTGTCCTTCTCTACTATTGAACGGTACTGAGGCAAGCTCCCTATCTGGTGGGGTTATTCCGTACTTTCTCATTGCTCTCTCCATGATTATTAAATAATCACTAGCTACTTGATGACCTAAACCTCTAGACCCTGTATGTATCATTACCGTGACCTGCCCCTCGTACTCAATACCTAACCTCTTAGCTATTGCTGGGTTGTATATCTTGTCAACAACTTGAACCTCAAGGAAGTGATTTCCAGCACCTAAGGTCCCTAGCTGTGGGGCACCTCTTTCCTTAGCTACCCTACTAACCTTACTTGAGTCAGCAGTCTTCATTGAACCCCTCTCCTCAATGTGTTCAAGGTCGTCAGCCCACCCGTAACCCCTACGGACAGCCCACTCAACACCTTCATCAAGAACCTTATCTAACTCACTTAATGTGAGTCTTACCTTACCTGACCTACCAACACCGCTAGGTACGTTAACGAATATAGTGTCTATGAGTTCCTTAAGCTTAGGTCTTATGTCCTCAAAGCTTAAGTTAGTTCTTAAGAGCCTAACACCGCAGTTAATATCGTAACCAACGCCGCCAGGCGATATGACACCATCATCAGCACTCATAGCGGCTACCCCACCTATCGGGAAACCATAGCCCTGGTGTCCATCAGGCATTACGTAAACAGCTGACTGAACCCCAGGTAGGCATGCAACGTTAGCGGCTTGAATAAGTGTTAAGTCATCCCTCATCTTCCTAAGTAAGTAATCATCAGCAAACACATAAGCAGGTACTCTCATACATCTCTTATAGCCCTTAGGTATCATCCACGTATACTCATCAATCTTCTTAAGTGGCACAGCATGAGACATAACCTCACCTCAAGAGTAATTCCACGATAAGGTTTTTAAGTGTTTTTGTAGAAAAACTACAAAGAGACCATGAAGCTCGTAGTTAAGTACGTACTTACGTATGAGGACTTAGTAAATTACGTTGAGTACCTTAGGGACTTGGTCTCAAGTGGTGAGGAAACAATGTCTGAGTTACTTGATAAGTTTGAGAGTTTACTTAAGTTAAGTAGTGAAGAGGGTGAAGCAGAGGTAGAGTTCATAAGTGAGGTTAAGTTAGACCTAAAGGATTACTCAAGGCTGTTCTCTAAGAGTATCACTAACATAATAGACGTAATCAGTAAGTATGAACCTAATAGTGTAAGTGAGGTTGCTAGGTTAGTTAATAGGGATGTAGCTAACGTTTACAAAGACCTTAAGTGGTTAGCTGAGCTTGGGTTGATTGAGTTTGAGAAAGTTGGTAACGCGCTAAAGCCTATACTTAAGTTTAAGGAGATATGTTTAAAGCCTGATTAAGGGTTTAAATAGTTTGATTATACCAAAAGCTTATCTAACCCTAATTAACATATCTCTTAGTTACCTCGTAGGGGAGAATCGGTGCCAGTCTGGAAATACTCACTCAAAAACGTGGATCCCGTAAGGACAGCTAAGGCTATGATGTGGGACGCTCCTATATCTAGGAAGGAGGCGTATGAAATATTTAAGATTATAAGGGGTATGAAGTTAAAGAAGGCCATTGAGTTTCTTGAGAACGTAATAGCTATGAAGCAGCCTGTACCTTACGTTAGGTATAAGTTAGGGATAGCACATAAGAGAGGTCTTAGTAAGGCATTCCCGAAGTGGAGTTCACCAATAGGTAGGTACCCCGTTAAGTGCGCTAAGTACATACTTAGGCTACTTAAGAACGTTCAGAATAATGCTGAGAATAAAGGCCTAGATGTAGAGAAGTTAGTCATAATTCATGCAGCAGCTCATAGAGGGCCTTACTTAAAGAGGTGGGTGCCTAGGGCTTTCGGTAGGGCAACACCTAAATTTAAAGCCTTAACACATTTAGAGGTAATTGTTGAGGAGGTGTCATGATGGTAAATATAAAGAGGTACTTCATAGAGCTAAACATGATGCGTGTTAAGATAGATGAGTACTTAGCTAAAACCTTCATGAGAGCAGGTTACGCCGGTGTTGACTTAATTAAGACCCCTCTAGGAACTAGGATAATTATTTACGCTGATAGGCCTGCGTTAATTATTGGTAAGAGGGGCCAGACGTTAAGGCAGATATCTCAGGTTCTTGAGAAGCATTTCCGTATCGAGAACCCGCAGATAACCGTATCGAGGGTTGAGAATGCTGAGTTAAATGCTAAGGTCATGGCTACACGTCTAGCCTTAGCTCTAGAGAAAGGCTATCACTTCAGGAGAGCCGCATTCGTTGCTTTACGTAGGATTATGAGTGCTGGTGCTTTAGGTACTGAAATAGTCATTAGTGGTAAGTTAACTTCTGAGAGGGCTAGGTATGAGAAAATTAGGGCTGGTAAGGTCTATAAGACAGGCGAACAAGCCAAGATACTCGTTGATAGGGCTGTAGTTCCGGTACTTCTTAAGCCAGGTGTTTACGGTGTTGAGGTACTGATAGTTAAGCCATTAAGACCTATAGACTACGTCGAGATTAGGACGCCTGAACAGGTTTCTTCAACTGAAGCAAGTAAGGAAGTAGGTAGTTCTGGAGGTGTTGTGTCATGAGCGTAATTTACGCTGATGAGATAAGGAAGATGAAGCCTGAGGAGAGGCTTAAGTTACTTAACGAACTTAGGATGGAGTTAATTAAGTTAAGACATCAATCACGTGTAGGCACATTAGATAACCCGGCAAAGATAAGGATCATAAGAAAGAACATAGCCAGGATACTAACCGTGATCAACGAGGAGGAGAAAAAGGGAAGGGGAGGGAACGTAGGAAGTGAGACGTAGTAAAAGGCTTAATGACTTCATAAGAGGGGAGTTAATAGGTATGTACGTAATAGTCCAGAACCATGCAGACCCAACACTTAAGGGAGTTGAAGGCATAGTTACTTGGGAGACTAAGAACTTTCTATACATTAAGAAAAGTAATAAGGTTATTAAGGTACCTAAACAGGGATCTCTATTAGTTTTTAAACTCTCAGATGGTAATTACGTAAAGGTACTAGGTGATAAGCTAATTAACAGACCTGAAGATAGGCTTAAGCAGGTGTGAATAAGGTGAGTACGAAGACCAAGGACATAGGGATAAAGTGGGAGGGCCTAACGCCTCCCCAAACCACATGTAATGATAAGAAGTGCCCCTGGCATGGTAATGTCAGGGTTAGGGGTATACTCCTAGTTGGTAAGGTAGTTAAGGATAGGGCCAGGAGGACCGTAATTGTTGAGCGTGAATACATAGTATATAATCGTAAGTACATGAGGTATGAGAGAAGACGAAGCAGGATACCAGCACATAACCCACCATGCATTAATGCTAAAGCAGGCGATATAGTCCTGATAGGGGAGACGAGACCTTTAGCCAAGACGGTAGCCTTCGTCGTACTAAGCGTTCTTAAGAGGGGTGGTGAGTGATGGTTAGGAAAGCTAAGGTAGGTGCGGCATTCGGTCGTCGTGGTTATGTTGCTGGGATTCAAGTAGGTACTTACTTAGTTGTGGCTGATAATAGCGGTGCTAAGGAGGTTCAAGTAATAGGTGTTCCTGGAGTTAAGACAAGGTTAAGGAGGATCCCGTTCGCTACTGTCGGTGATATGGTAGTTGTTTCTGTTAAGAAGGGTAAGCCCGAACTTAAGGGGCAGATATTTAGAGCTATCATAATAAGGCAGCGTAAACCCTACAGAAGACCTGACGGTACATGGGTTGCTTTTGAGGATAACGCAGCTGTGATAGTAACCCCTGATGGAGTACCTAAAGGCAGTGAGATTAGAGGTCCAGTAGCTAAGGAGGCTGCCGAGAGATGGAGTAGGATAGCTAATATAGCAACAATAATTGTTTAAGGGGATCCCCATGCCCTCGTCACAACCAAGAAAACAGAGGCTCGCACTTTATAATATGCCTTTACACTTAAGGCATAAATTATTCAATGCACCTCTATCACCTGAGCTAAGGAAGGAATATGGTATCAAGAGATTACCCGTAAGGAAGGGTGATGTAGTTAGGGTAATGAGAGGTGACTGGGCTGGTCATGAAGGTAAGGTTGTTGAAGCTGACTTAAAGAGAGGCAGGATATTTGTCGAGGGGGTAACAATTAAGAAGGCCGATGGAACACCAGTCTTTTACCCAATACACCCCTCTAAGGTTATGATAATTAAGTTGGATCTCTCAGATAAGAGAAGGCGCGAAATAATCGAAAGAAGAAGGAAAGCACTTAAAACTGTTAAAGAAGAAAGAGAGGTAGTCAAGGAAGAGATCAAGGAAGAAGTGAAAGAGGAGGAGAAAGAGGTAAGGGGTGAGGAAAGTGGCTAGAATGGGTGGTAAGAGACACCTAAAGGCTCTAGCCGCACCTAGTTTTTGGCCCATACTTAGGAAAGAGTATGTCTGGACAGTCAAGCCATCACCAGGGCCTCACCCAGCTAATGAGTGTATACCGCTACTCATCATAGTTAGGGACATACTTAAGTACGCCAAGACAAGTAGGGAGGCTAGGAAGATTATTGCTGAAGGACATATAAAGATTGATGGTAGGGTACGTAGGGATCATAAGTTCCCTGTAGGTGTTATGGACGTTATAGAGATATCAACGACGGGTGAGTACTATAGAGTTATACCGGTACCTACGAAGTACCTAATGCTACACCCAATAAGTAAGGAGGAAGCTACCTTTAAGTTATGTAAGATAATAAATAAGACCACTGTTAAAGGTGGTCATATACAGCTTAACCTACACGATGGTAAGAACCTATTGATAAGAATTAGTGACCCAACAAATCCCGTTGAGGATGTATATAAAACTATGGGTACCGTGAAAATATCTATACCTGACTATCAACTTCTTGGATATATACCTTTAGAGACAGGTGCTTTAGCCATAGTCACGGGTGGCAAGACCGTAGGTAGGGTCGGGTATATACAGTCAGTTAGTGAAGGCATGAGGCATCACAGGAAGCTAGTCACACTTAAGGACAGTAAGGGCAATGTATTTCAGACAACGCTAGATAAAGTATTCATTATCGGTAAGGAAAAGCCCTTAATATCGCTTCCTGAGGGTGCTTTATGATGGCGGTAACCACTAAGAGCAAAGTAGTTACTATTGATGAGTCTGAGATCCAGGAAATCTTAAAGAAGTGGGAAGAGCATCCAATGACTAAGCCCAAAATAGCTAAGGTTACGGTAAACATAGGTGTCGGTGAATCCGGTGAGAGGTTAGAGAAGGCAGCAAGAGTTCTTGAGATGTTAACAGGTCAGAAACCCTCCTTTAGGAGGGCTAGGAGGACGATTAAGGAATTCGGTATTAGGAAGGGCGAGAACATAGCTGTCGTTGTTACCCTCAGAGGTAAGAAAGCTCTTGATTTCCTAAATAAGATTTTCGAGGCTGTTGATTGGAGAGTCAAGGAGTCAAGTTTTGATGAGTACGGGAACATTAGTATAGGGATTAAGGAACATATAATGCTTCCTGGAGTAAAGTATGATCCTGAACTCGGTATTTTCGGTATGGACGTAGCTATAACTCTTGAAAGGCCTGGCTTTAGAGTATTGAGGAGAAGGAGGTGTAGGAAGAGGTCTATACCTAAGAGACACAGGGTTAATAAGAAGGAAGCTATCGTGTTTTTTGAAAAAATATTAGGTGTGAAAGTAGTACCTAGGTGAGGGATCATGGGTAAGTACAAGCCGCCAGCTATAAGGAAGTATGGACGTGGGGTACAGGTATGTAGGAGGTGTGGTAGCCGAGACGCTGTCATTCAGAAGTATGGGCTATACCTATGTAGGCAGTGCTTTAGGGAGGTAGCTCTTTCACTAGGGTTTAGGAAGTATAGCTAATGGGCGGGAACCATGGTCGCTATGGACCCCTTATCAAACGTCTTAGCAACAATATATAACAACGAAATGAGGGGGAAGCCCGAGGCCATAGTATGGCCGGCGTCTAAGCTCATAGCTATGGTACTTAGGGTATTCCAAAAGTATGGTTACATTGGCGAGTTTGAGTATATTGATGACGGTAGGTGGGGTAAGATAAAGGTTCAGTTACTAGGTAGAATAAACAAGTGTGGTGCGATAAGGCCTAGGAGGTCAATAAAGTATAAGGAGTTACGTGCGATGCCCCACTGGCTTAGAAAATACCTGCCATCGCGTGATATAGGAATATTAGTACTAACAACACCCAAGGGAGTTATGTCGCATAGAGAGGCTCTTGAGTTAAGGATAGGTGGTATCTTACTTGCCTACGTTTATTAGGGGTTCAAAATGGTTGAGGAAGCTGTTTTTGAGGCTAAGGTTAAGATACCAGAGGATGTGGAGGTCTCTATAGACGGTTATAAAGTAATGGTTAAGGGACCTAAAGGGATTCTTGAAAGAACTTTTAACTTCGCTAAAGGTATTGAAATAGTTAAGGAGGATAATGAGGTTATCGTACGGGCTTACTTCCCTAAAAGGAGGGTTAAAGCCGTAGTAGGTTCGATAGCCGCACACATAAGGAACATGATTACAGGCGTAACTAGGGGTTATAGGTATAGACTAAAGATAGTTTTCTCACACTTCCCTGTATCAGTAAAGGTTGAAGGCGATAAAGTAATTATTGAGAACTTCCTTGGTGAGAAAGCACCTAGGATAGCTAAGATCGTAGGTGACGTAAAGGTCAGGGTAGAGAAGGATGACGTTATTGTTGAAGGCATAGATATCGAGGCTGTAGGGCAAACAGCAGCTAATATCGAGTTAGCTACGAAGATCTCTGACTTTGATAGGAGGGTTTTTGTTGATGGTATATACATATATAAGAAGGAACATATGGATTGAGGTGAACATTATGGAGTTAAGGAGGAGGCTTATAGAGTTAATAAAGAGGAAGAAGAAACCTGAGTTCTTGAGACACCTCTGGTGGAAATTCGCTAAGTTTAGGAATAACTTACGTTGGGTTAGACCTAAGGGTAAGGACAATAAGATGAGGCTTAAGCTTAAGGGGTATCCACCAGTTGTTTCTGTAGGTTATAGAACACCAAACATCATTAGGGGGCTTCACCCAACCGCGTTAAAGCCTGTTGTGGTTCATAATGTAGATGAGCTAAAGAAGTATAACCCTCATGAGGTAATAGTTTACGTTGGGAGGACTGTAGGTTTAAGAAAGAGGTTGGAAATAGTTAAAAAGGCTCAGGAGCTAGGGTTTAAAGTAGCTAATGAGGTGATAGCATGAGTGACTTATCAATACAGAAGAGGTTGGCTGCTAAGGTTGCGGGGGTAGGTATTAGTAGGGTTAGGTTTGACACCGAGAAATTAGACATTATCGAGGGAGCCATAACTAGGGAAACCATTAAGAGGCTAATTAAGGATGGTGTAATCATAATTAAACCAGCAAAGAGCAATAGCAGGGGTAGGTGGAGGGTAAGGAGGAAGAGGAGGTCTTACGGTAGGTATAGAGGTCATGGTAGTAGAAAGGGCAGGAAGGGTGCTAGAGCTGATGAGAAGAGGGAGTGGATGTATAGGATTAGGAAGATAAGGAGGTACCTAAGATGGTTAAGGGACCACGACATAATTGATAAGAGGACCTATAGAAGGCTCTATATGTTAGCTAAGGGGGGTGTTTTCTTTAGCTTAGCCGACCTTAAGAGATACATAATAACTAACGACTTAGCTAAAGGCAGGATTAGGTGATTTCCATGGCTAGAGGACCTAGGTATAAAGTACCTAGGAGGAGGCGTAGGGAGGGTAAGACAAACTACTACAAGAGGTATAGGTACGTTCTTTCAGGTCATGTTAGAGCAGTTGTTAGGAAAACCAACAAGTACATAATTGTTCAGTTTATTAAGTTCAATCCCATAGGAGATGAGACTCTAGTTGCGTGCTATAGTAATGAGTTATCTAAGTTATTTGGTTGGAAGGGGGATCCTAACAACACACCAGCAGCTTACTTAACAGGACTTGTTGCTGGCTTTAGGGCCTTGAAGGCTGGGATAAAGTACGCAGTACCGGACATAGGGCTTCATAGACCTATTAGGGGTTCTAGAATTTTCGCGGCTATTAAAGGTATTAGAGATGCGGGTGTTGAAGTACCGGCATCCGAGGAGGTCCTTCCTAGTGAGGATAGGATTAGGGGTGAGCATATAGCTAAGTATGCGGAGATGCTAGCATCATCTAATCCTGAGGTGTTTAGTAAGAGATTCTCTAAGGTGCTTAGTAGGGGCTTAGACCCTAGGGAATTACCTAAGCATTTTGAAGAGGTAAAGCTTAAGATATTAAAGGCGTATAAAGAGGTAGTCAAGACTTAGGGGTGGAGTGATGAGTAGTGCATCAACATCTCTTGAGGAGTGGGTTCCAAGGACACGTGTTGGTAGGATGGTTAAGGAGGGTAGGATAACGTCTATTAAAGAGATTTTTGATCAGAACCTAGTTATTCAGGAGCCGGAGGTAGTTGATTACTTACTACCTGACTTAAAGCATGAGGTTATTGATGTTAACATAGTTCAGAAGCAGACAGATGCTGGTGAGACCTCTAGATTTAGGGTTGTTGTGGTTGTAGGTAATTTCGATGGTTATGTCGGATTAGGTATTGGTAAAGCTAGGCAGCTTAGGGCGGCTATTGAGAAGGCAATAATTGATGCTAAGCTAAACATAATCCCTGTTAGGAGGGGTTGCGGTAGTTTTGAATGTGCTTGCTCAGAGCCCCATTCAGTCCCATTCGCCGTCAGAGGTAAGTCAGGTAGTGTTGAGATAGTGCTTAAGCCAGCACCTAAGGGGACAGGGTTGGTTGCTGGCGATATAGCTAAGGTGGTTCTGAGGTATGCAGGCGTTAAGGACGTCTGGACATGGAGTAGAGGGGAGACAAGGACCTCATTAAACTTTGCTAGAGCTACTTTTGAGGCTTTAAAGAATACCTATAAGATGGTAACGGTATATGAGTGGGGTAGGGGTTAAAGATGGTGTTGCTGGCGATAATAAGGTTAAGGGGGCGGTCAGGAGCTAGACCTGAGGTTAGGTATACGTTAAGGCTCCTTAGACTAACACGTAGGTTCCACGCAGTAATATACCCATCATCTTTACCCGGAATTGAAGGGATGCTTAAGGTGGTTAAAGACTGGGTAACTTGGGGTGAGATAAGTAAGGATGTTTTGAAGGAGTTGATAGTCAGGAGAGGTAGGACCATAGGCAATAAACCAATAACTGACGAGTTCGTTAAAACTAAGTTAAGGATTGATGAAGGGATAGACGGGCTTGTTGACTTGGTCTACAATGAGAAAATTTATTGGCATAGACTCGACAATTTAGTGAAGCCCTTGTTTAGGCTTCACCCACCTAAAGGCGGATTTAAGGGCAGTATTAAGAAGCCATATAAAGCTGGTGGTGAACTAGGCTATAGGGGTAGTGCAATCAATGAGTTGTTACTAAAAATGATATGAGGTGGGTAACGTGGTTGTAAGGCGTAGGAGGAAGAGCCGTAAGCTCCGTGGTTCTAGGACCATGGGCTGGGGTAGTATAGGTCAACATAGGAAATCGGGGAGCAGAGGCGGTAAAGGAGCTGTAGGTATGCATAAGCATAGATGGACATGGGTAATTAAGTACTTCCCAGACTGGTTTGGTAAGCGTGGCTTCACCAGAGTTAACCCAGCACATCAGCCTATCGTTAAGGGCATTAATGTTGGTGAGCTTGATGAGTTAGCCTATAAGTTAATGATTGAGGGTAAGGCAGTTATGGAGGGTGATAAGGTAGTTATTAATGTTACTAAGTTAGGTTTCAATAAAGTGCTAGGTAAGGGTAAAGTCACTAGGAAACTTAAAGTAATAACACCAGAAATTACTGAGTCTGCGAGAGAGAAAATAGTTAATGCAGGTGGTGAGGTAGTTTTACTAGGTAGTAAGGAGGGATAAAGTGTAGATGGGGCCCATAGACCCGTTCGCTAAAATAGGGCAGTTCTTCCCTTCAGCACCCAGGCCTATTAGGAGGCCTGACCTAAAGTCAAGAGCGTTATTCACGCTTCTAGCTCTGGTTATCTATCTACTCATGGCTACCACACTCGTTTACCCACTCACACAGGCGGTAGGTCCTGGATTACCTCCGTTAATAGCCGTTGTTTTTGCATCAGCAAGAGGTACTCTTGCCCAGCTAGGTATAGGCCCCATAGTTACTGCCGGATTAATCATGCAGATATTGGTGGGTGCTAAACTACTGAATATAGACCTATCAGATCCTGAAGGTAGAAGGAAATTCACAACAGCGCAAAGGGGTTTAGCCGTAGTTATAGCTGCTGTTGAGGCCTTAGGCTTCTCACTAAGCTATACGCAATTCAACATATACTTAAGGATAGCCATATTCCTTCAGCTCCTTATGGGTGCCTTTATCTTAATCATTCTTGATGAGACCATACAGAAGGGTTGGGGTATAGGTAGTGGTGTTAGCCTATTCATACTTGCTGGTGTTGCTAGAACGATATTCTGGGATATATTCTCGCCCCTAGCTGCCCAAGAGGCTGGTGGGCAAGTCTATGGTTTCGTGCCTTACGTAATCGATAGCTTAATGAAGGGCACGTTCTCATTTAACGCCTTATGGCTTAGGGTAGCAACAACACCTGCAGGAACAACCTTCCTCCCATCATTAACTGGTCTTATAGGGGTCATCATAATAACCTTACTGCTTGTTTACCTACAGAGTATGCGTATATACATACCGATAACATTACCGCGTTACGGAGGTATTAAGAGTAGGGTACCATTACAGTTCCTTTACGTAGCCAACATACCTGTGCTACTAGTGGGTATCTTATTCTCAAACATAATACTGTTTAATAGGTTAGCTTCAGCATACTCAGTACCTTACCTATCCACATTCCTTAGGACGCTAGCCTTCTATATGTCACCGCCGAGGCATGGTTATGAGTTACTGATAAACCCTACTAGAGTACTGATTTATGCTGGGTTACTATTTGCGTTAGGCATACTGTTTGGCTTTATGTGGATTGAGGTATCTGGGTTAAGCCCGTCAGGACAGGCTGAGCAACTAATTAAGTCGGGTCTTGAGATACCGGGCGTGAGGCGTAATCCTAAGATACTTGAGAACCTACTAGCTAAATACATCTACCCATTAACCCTCATTAGCTCAATAATAGTGTGTGCCATATCATTGATTGCTGACCTACTAGGTACATACGGTGGCGGTATAGGGATCTTACTAGCCGTAGGCATCATACAGCAGTACTACACAATAATAGCTTATGAGCAAGCACTAGAGATGTATCCGTTACTTAAGAAGTTCATAGGAGAGGAATAAAGGTAAGGAGATACATTAATTTTACTTTCACCACAATATTACTTAGGTGATTAATGTGGGTCAAACTAAGGTTAGAATAGCTGCTGTCGTTGGGCTACCAGGAGTTGGAAAGTCCACAGTCCTCTCAATAGCTGTTAAGGAGTTAGAGAAAAAGGGTTACCACGTTAAGTTAGTGAATTTCGGGGACTTCATGTTTAAGGCTATGAGGAGGGCGGGGCTTGTAAGTAGTAGGGATGAGATACGTAGGTATAGGTTTAGAGAGCAGAAACGCTACCAAATACAAGCTGCTAAAGACATAGTTAAGCACTTTAGTGAGGTAGCGTCAAAAAGTGATATGCCAGTAATTGGGTTAGTAGATACTCATGCAGTAATTAAGACTGTCGCCGGTTTCTGGCCTGGGTTACCTAAGTACGTTATTGAGGAGTTAAACCCTGACGTGATTATAGTTATTGAGGCATCACCAGAAGAGATCGTTAGTAGAGCATCTAAGGATAAGACTAGGTATAGGGCTGATTACCTAGATATAAACCTCATAAGGGAGTTACTTAACCTTAATAGAGTATACGCTATATCTTCAGCGACCCTTGTAGGTGCTAGCGTAGTGTTTATAGAGAATAGGGAGGGTAAGCCTGAAGAAGCAGCTAAGAAGGTTGTTGAGGTCTTAATGAATGTCTAGCGTGGTTACCATGGTTAATTACATACTTACTGTACTCTTCGTTATTGCCACATCATTCATTTACCTAGTGCCCGCCTTCCTATCACGTAAAGCCGTGAACACCTCATATATACTTAACCTGGTTAAGGAGATAGAGGATGTTAAGGGACGCATGAGTAAGATATCTGCTGAGAAGACTAAGAAGTTGAAAACCCTTGAGGCTAGGTATAAGAGGTTAAAGAAGAGGGTTACGAGGATTTACTTCTCATTATTCCTTACTCAGTGGCTTACCATAGTTGCCTTACTAGCCCTTAACTCCATAGTCATACCGATGTTGGGTTTATCACTATTCATTAAGTCGCCATTCACACTTCTTAACGGGATAATAACTTTCACATTACGTGACGGTACTGAAGTAATACTCTCAGTATGGTTAACGGTATTTACAGTGATGGCGCTTCAGCCACTTTACTTAAGGATTAGTAGGTTGAAGGTTCTTTATGAGGCCAAAATATAAGTAAGCTTTTAAATCCCACAAATTATTTGTGATTAGGGTTAACTATGGTAAGACCAGCATTAAGGTCTAGGGGCGTTAGGAGGGTTTACAGAAGAACCCCCGGAGGTAGGACAGTTATTCATTACGATAGGCTTAGGAAGGCTAAAGCAAGGTGCGCTATCTGTGGTAGGGAGTTGGGTGGTGTGCCCATAGATGCTATGGAGTTAAGGAAATTACCTAAGAGCCTTAAAAGACCTGAAAGGATGTTTGGAGGTGTTTTATGCCCCTCATGCTTAAGTCTCGCATTAAAGATGGCGGTGAGGGAAAGTTTTGCCTCAAAGTAATGAGAAACTAACTAAGTTAGCTAGTAAGTGTAGGTTAGTCATAGCAGTAAGCGGACCTCCGGGGTCAGGTAAAACAACTATAGCTAAGAAAATAGCTGAGGTTCTTAAGTTAAGGTATGTTTCTTCAGGTGGTTTATTTCGTGAATTAGCTAAGAAGATGGGTTTATCCCTCGTAGAGTTAAATAGGTTAGCCTCACAAAACCCTGAGATAGATAGGATGATCGACGGTAGGGCTAGGGAGGAGGCAAGGAGGGGTTCTGTAGTTATTGATGGTCACTTAGCTGCGTGGGTACTTAAGGATATAGCGCACATTAAGATATACATCACAGCACCCCCGGACGTCAGGTTTAAGAGGATTGCTGAGAGGGATGGTAAGCCTATCGATGAGGTTATTAAGGAGACGAGGACTAGGGAGAGACTTGAGTTTGAGAGGTTTAAGAGTATTTACGGTATAGATGTGAGGGACTTAACCATATTTGATCTGGTAGTTAATAATGAGGGCTTAACACCTGAAGACACTATTGAGCTTATCTTAAGGTATATTATGCTAAGAATGGAGTCCCTATGTAGGGAGGTTAGCTAAGCTTATAACTGAATACTTATAAAGAAGTGTGGTTTAGGTGTTAAGCATGCCAGCGATAGAGGTTGGTCGTATATGTATAAAACTACGTGGTAGGGAGGCAGGTAAGAAATGTGTTATTGTCGATATTATCGACGATAATTTCGTATTGATAACGGGTCCTAAAAGCGTTAGTGGCGTTAAGAGGAGGAGGGTTAATATTAACCATATTGAGCCTCTAGATAAGAAGATAGAGATTAGTAAGGGGGCTAGTGATGATGAGGTTCTTAAAGCGCTTGAGGATGCAGGGCTTATAGAATTTATGAAGGAGAGGGTTAAGATACCCTCAAAGATACTGACACTAACGCTACCGAAGTACGTTAAGGTGGAGAAGGGCTAAGGCATTACTACCGATATTTTTGAACATTAAATACTAGCCCATATTTATGCTTCTTACCCAAAGTATTAAGTAGGGGTTAGGTATGAGTACTGAAGAAGGGCTTAAGTTTATTGAGGAACTAGACAGATTTGGCGAGATTAACTACCGATGGGTAGTGAAGGATGAGGAGGAGACTGATCCTAAATATGGTTACTTACCGACTAAGAGACCACTTAACTACTACATAAAGTACGGGATCATAAACTTAGATAAACCGCCTGGGCCAACAAGCCATGAGGTTGTTGCCTGGATTAAGAAGATGCTTAACCTAAGGAAGGCTGGCCACGGGGGTACCCTAGAACCCTAACGGCCAAGAACCGTTAGGGTGGGGATACCCCAAGGTTACTGGTGTCTTACCTGTCGCTTTAGAGGAGAGTACTAAGGTAATTAAGACTTTGATGTTTGGTTTTAAGGAGTATGTATGTGTTATGCAGTTACATAAGTCAGTTGATGAGCGGAGGTTGTTGGAGGTTATTAAGGAGTTTATTGGTAAGATCTATCAAAAACCGCCAGTTAGGTCTTCAGTTAAGCGTGCCTTACGTATTAGGACTATATATTACATTGATGTACTTGAGGTTAATCACCCATACGTACTTATGAGGATTGGTTGTGAGCACGGTACCTACATGCGTAAGCTATGTTACGATATAGGTCTAGTTCTAGGTGTTGGTGCGCATATGAGGGAGTTAAGACGCACGAGGACAGGCCCATTTAATGAGGATAAGAACTTAGTGACCCTCCATCAGCTATCTGAGGCCCTATACGCCTACAGGGAGTTAGGTGATGAAAGTATGTTAAGGAAGGTTATAATGCCTATAGAATACGCTATCTCTCACCTCAAGAAGGTAGTAATTAGGGATACCGCTGTTGAGGCTATAGCCCACGGCGCTAATCTAATGATGCCGGGTATCCTAAGGTTTCATGACTCTATCAGGAAGGGTGATTTAGTGGCTATATTAACGCTTAAGGGCGAGTTAGTGGCTCTAGGTAAGGCATTAGTCAGTAGTAAAGAGATGGCTGAGTTAAGTAAGGGTATGGCTATAAAGACCGATAGAGTCGTAATACCTAAAGGGCTTTACCCAAGGGCATGGAAGAGAAAGGGCGAAGGTAAATGAGTACCCACTACTTTAGAGAGCCTAAGAGACCTGTTAGGAAGTTCTTAATCTCTGACTTCATTAGGGGCGTTAGTGTTGAGTTTATGGTTGCTGAAGGTCTATTCTCCTATAGGAGAGTTGATCCAGGGACTAAACTCCTTATTGAGTCAGCTGTGGTTAGGGAGGGTGACGTTGTTTTAGATTTAGGGTGTGGTTATGGGGCTATAGGCATAACTATAGCTAAGGCAGTTAGAGGTGTTAAGGTGTATATGGTTGATATAAATAAGTTAGCTGTTGAGTTAGCTAAGGAGAACGTTAAGAGGAACGGAGTTGCTGACCGTGTTAAAGTATTCCATGGGGACCTCTACGAACCAATTAAGGGCCTAGTATTTAATGTCATATTAACTAATCCCCCAATAGCCGCTGGATTAGGTATTATTGAACGCATAGTTACTGAAGCACCTAAGCACCTAGTTAGTGGTGGTAGTTTACAGATGGTTTTAAGGAAGGGTGAGAACGTAATTAAGGACTTAATGACTAAGCACTTCAAAAATGTGAAAGTATTAGCTAGGAAGTCCGGCTATACCGTACTAATGGGAGTTAAGGATTAAAAACGGTAAGTAAGTACTTAATTAATGAGACTAGAGCCGGGGTGCCCGAGCGGTCTAAGGGGCTGGCCTTGAGAGCCAGTGGGGTACTTCCCCGCGCGGGTTCAAATCCCGCCCCCGGCGCCACCATTCTCATTGACAGGTATCACTCAGAAACGCAGTAAGTAATATTATACTCCATAATTTCTACGTAGCTGTTCTATTGCCTTAGGTAGTAGTGGGTCTATTACCTTGTATTCTAGGTTTTCAGTCTTCTCTACAAATCCGTACTTTATTAAGTTCTGAAGTAGTTTATTGAATTTGTTATCTGGTATATGTCCTACAACACCTTCTACGAAGTGCTTTATAGTACTCCAAGATTTTAACCCTAATGAAATAGCCCAAAGTATTGCTACATACCTCCTTGGGGAGTATCTTACTAGCTTATCCAACTCATCTGACAATAGATTTACCGCCTCCTCTTCTACGCGGCTTAATGTTTCTGCGTGACTTAGCCCATAAGTTACTCTATAGTAACCATAAAGTGATAGCCACCCGACTAGACCATTAAGCCTCTCTACGGTTTCCTCTATTTCTTCTCCTTTAACCTTAATTCCTAATTCACTAAAACCCTTCTTTAGGAAATCTATGGATTGCTCTTTGGTAAACTTACTTAATTTTATTTCAAGCCTCGCTCTACCGAACAGTGGTGATTTAGGATCATTTAGCTTCAAGAATTCATTTAGTACTCCAACCTCGCTACCAGTAACTACGAAAGTTACGTTCTCTAACGTATCTATTGCCCAACTAAGAAGAGTCCTCCAGTAGGGGTTCCCCCTAAGTTCTTGCGCTTCATCAAAAATTATGACAATCCGCGTTCCCCGCCTTTTAGCCCACACATTAGCACGCTCTAATATTTTAGCAGGTAAATCCTTATCCCTACCTTTAGTCCTTAACCTCAATATTCTTAAATCCAGGGATTCTACGTATTCCAAAGTCTTATCGAATAATCCTTTAACCTTACCCCATAGCTTTTCGTATCTCTTAAGAACTTCATCAACCATCTGTAATAAGGTAGGTGGTGTAAGAAAAGATGGGTCCCCAGAAAACCTTCTTACATCGATAGGGATGAAAGGAATATTTAGCTCTGAAAGACCTACATGCACAAGACTAGTTTTCCCAATTCTCCTCACGCCATAAATAACTATCAAACCTTCACCAGCTTCGATACCATTAAGAAATAACCGAAGTTCTCTTTCCCTATTATAAAAATCTTTCTTTCTTAATTTCGGACCCCTACTGAAAAGCATAACTTACCCCCCCGGTGAGTTACATACTCCCTGGGTAAGTAATAAACTTTACGCTACATGAATACCTTTGTTATGTAGCATCGTTAACCATGAGATTAAGGTTTCAGTAGAGTAAGTTTTAGTAATAATAAAGAAAACACAGGGTTAAGTTCAGCAATTTCAAGAAACTATGTAAGACTCATTGACCACGCCGAACTTCACGAAAGCCGTAACTGGAAGGTCTCAATGTTAAGATTCAGTACTATTGAAGAACAATCACACTCAATAAACGTTAAATATGTTAACCCCAAAGGGTTCGGGCTTCATTGTCACTTCTAAATACTTTATAATTACTTCTAGTGACTTGCCTTCATTACCCCTTCTTTTTCTACCCTGTGCCTCCCTTCGGGAGCGTACCTCCCTTGGGCGACACGGGGTTTCACTCGGCTCGTCCCTCACCTAGTTCATCGGCTCATAGCCGAGGTTCATTGGGTATATACCCTCACCCAATAAGAAATTTGTTATAGTGAGTTTATAAATCTAACTGTCTATATTATTTTTGGGTGACAGGTAGTATGAGCGAAGTGTACGTCTTTACAGCTAGGGTTTCAAAAGTTGGTAGGAGTGGCGCTTTAGGAGTGTATTTTCCAAAGTATGTTGCAGAGAAGTTGAGGCATTTACATGGTAGAGAGGTGGTGGTTATTGTACTCACAAAAATTGGGTAAAGACATAGTAATTACGCCTAATAATTCGCCAATAACACACGTAACTATAGTTGGGAAACTAATTATATCTCAACCAGAAGACCGTATGAAGCTTACACGCCTTGCATGGAGTTTTAAAAGAGTAATAGAGTTCATGGTAAGGGAAATTATAAGTAATAGGGGAGTTCAAGAAGCCGTTAAGAGGCACCATAATGTTCTGCCAAATTATGTTTACTTAGAGAGTGCTTATAAGCATGCAAAACTCATTGTTGAAGGTTGCAAACGAAATAATGGTAACCCTAGGCATGTTCATGTAAGAAAGTTGTTTGTTATTTCACGAGGTAATAGGTTTGACAAAGGTAATAGAAATATAAAATTAGTACCTAAAGGTAAGTTCTTCGAAGTACATATAAAATACCCTTGGGGCAACTCATGGTTAGTATGTAAAGCAGTATTTGGTGAAAAGTACGTACCATTACTTAAAGAACTTGTCATACTTACTGAAAGAAGAGTTGAGAGTTATGAAGCTAAAATAGTATTCAGGAGAAAGCGAATTGAACTTCATGTTTCAATTCCATTACAGCTTTACTTAAAGTATTTTTCAAAGACTAAACCTAAGGGTTATGGACTGTTAGCTGGTTTTGACCTTAATAGCGACAGAATAAACATGGTAGTAATAGACGAGAACGGTAGAATTATAACATTAAGAACCGAATGGTTTCCTGAAGTAACACTACACGGTTATTCAAGACATAAAGCAAAAAACACAAGGTTAAAAGCACTTAAAAAGCTACTTCTCCACGCTAGAAGAATAGGAGTTGACTACGTGGTTTTCGAAAACCTTCTAACAGTTAAGAAGAATAGAAGAAAGAGGAAACTAAGGAGTCCCCATGCTAATAGAAAGAAGGGCAAGTTCGCTAAGAAGCAACTAATTATTCATGGAATTCTAATGAGCTTAAAACTAGGTTTAACACCCATACTAATAAACCCTAAAGGAACAACACATAGCAAAGAACATGGAGAAGCAATGAAGAGAAGAGGGCTAGACAAACACATGGCAAGCGCATACATAATAGCCTACAGAGATCTAAAAATAATTAGAAATAATGAAAAGTAACTAAAACCTTGCATAGGCTGTGAAGTATTCATAGCCAAGACTAAGGAGGCTGTAAAAATATATAACAGGTTAGTGAGTAAAGGTAAGAAAGTATTAGCCTTCTTCCACTTAACTTGCTAATTACTAAGTTGTCATGCTATTCAAACTAACCTAATTAGCGATATACATATATGAAATGAGTCATACTTGGGTTTGAACTTCGTAAAATAATCTTCAATAGATCTCATGAGTAGATGATTAAGTGCGGTGTTTTAAATGTCATTAAAGCCCTCTGAGTTAAAGAAGATCATTACTGAACGCGGCCTTAGCCCTATGCATGTATTATTCGCTACATTCTTAGCTAGTGCTGCTGAAAGCGGGTTCCTTACTCAGGGCGCGGTTAATCTAATGGCTAAGAGGGCAGCCCCAGTAATTAATTCATACCTTAAGGCCATGGGCTACCTAACTAAAGTACCTAAGGAGCCCATAGAGGCGTTTAGGTATATTGTTACTACAGTCAATAAAGTCTTAGGCATAGGTCCTGACTTAAGTATTAAGTATGAAGATGGTGTCATTACGGTTAAGTTAGGTGGTGATAAATGCCGCTACTGCCCTAAGGGGGTTGGATTAGCTCAAATACCTGGGACTGCGTGTCCTTTTCCATCATTAATTAAGGAGTTAGCTAAGCTTGAGGGTATTAATGTTGAGTTGGTTAGGGAGGTTGTTAAGGGTAGGGTTTATGTACTTAAGCGTGAGGGCGGTCTATGTGTCTTTAAGTACAGGTTAGTGCGAGCTTGAGGTAATTACTTAGCTTTTTAACCTAGCATACCTTAATCCTTCTATGGGGTGTTAATTGAGTACCTGCAGTGGATTTAAGTTCTTAGAGCATACGGCTGACGTGTATTTCGAGGCTAGGGGTAGGTTTCTTGAGGAGCTCTTTGAGTATGCTGCCTTAGCTATGTTTGAGACCATGACAAATACTAAAGACATAAAACCATTAAGCAGGGTTGAGGTTAAGGATAAGGGCTTCGACTTAGAGAACGCCCTATATAGGTGGCTTGAAGACCTACTAATAATTCATGAGACTAAAAACATGGTTTTCTCTAAGTTCAAGGTGCATTACGTAAGGAAAGTAAATGATGGGTACGAATTCTATGGCGAGGCATGGGGTGAAGAATTTGATGAATCAAGACATGAATCTAAAGTAGTTGTAAAGGCAGTAACATACTCACTAATGGAAATAAAGAAAGAAAACGACTGCTGGATATGTAGGGTAGTACTTGACATATAACCTAAGTCATGATTCTTAAGAATATAGCAATAAAACTTATTTTCTGAGTGAAACGAAATTATATTTGAGCCGCCGTAGCTCAGCCTGGGAGAGCGCCCGTGGGCACCCGTGCTAAGAACCTCCAGTACGGGTGCCCGGCGAGGCTGAAGACCGGGCGGTCGCGGGTTCAAGTCCCGCCGGCGGCACCAACGTCTACCCCTTACTAAACTTAAACTATTACTGATTCTCACACTCTTCGATTTCCTCCTCACATACCTTACCTAGGTTGTAATCCCTTAACTTGTCTAGGACGGGCTTCATATGTCTAAACGCATGTTCTAACGCTTCCTCCCAAGTAGGTACTTTCTTCCTCTTCTTCACATTCCTCTTAGCTCTCTTCTTAACCATTTAAACACCTCCTAATCATGATTCCTTACTTTCTAACCCGTAGATCCTCTTTTTTTCTTCCCAGGATGAGGTATGTTAATGGGTAATTAAATAACTCGTTAAAGATATAGCGTATATATTCGATTAAATCATTGGGTGGGTTTACGCCTAAGAAGAAATCTAGAAAGGTGATGAGAACAAAAGGAACCTACATGGGAGGAAGCACTAGAATTTGCTTTAGAGTACTATAAGGATGTGTTAGATAAGCTAAGGGATTACGACCTAAGTAAGGTAAGTAAGGAAGAGCTTAAAGAACTAGAGGAATTTGAGAAAGAAATCAAGAAATCTAAAAGAAAACCAAAATGCCAATAAAAGACTGCCTCATTATTTCTGTCTTATATAGTAATCACTCTATACTGGGTTAAGTATTTACTTTACTATCTACATGGTCATGTGTTTTAGGTGTTGATAGTGTTGACTTCTTTCGTAAGGTTCTTACTAGTGATTTGAATGCTGTAGCGCTTGTCAAGTTAGCTATTAGTATTGCATACTGTAGCGCTGTCAATACTAATGCGTAAGCCACATATACCTTGTCTTCAAATATCATTAAGCTTAACTTAGTATCCCATAGGTTAACTAACCCCCAGTTTACTTCGTTTGGATATATGTGTACTTTAAACCACCAACCCATAGGGAACATAAAGAACCATAACCCGATATATAAGGTTAAGAACAGAGTAAGCGCTCTAAGGAACTTCTTACCGCGTCTAGTAAATACGTATGGTACTGCAAGAGCTATTAACGGCACTAAATACTGGTGGTTAACTCTCCAGTAAGTTGCTGTCCAACACATATAACCTAAGAAACTAACCTCAAAAACATCCATATCCCTAAATAGACAATTCAGCACTAACAATCCGTATAGTACCGCAAATGGTATGAACCATAGCTTTATAGGTAGTAAATACACATCACCACCCTCATTCAAGTAAAGGAAAGTGCATAGGCTTGAAACACCATTGAAACTGTAGAATATTGGCGTTGTTATATAGGGTTCAGAGGGGGTAAATACTAACTTCAGAAAAGCCTTAAACGATTCATAATTAGCTACGAAAGGAAGTATAATAACTAGCGTTGGTAAGGCTATACCCACTATGAAGTACTTAACCTTACCTATACTCCTTAAGCATCTAACTATAAGTAACGTTAATGGATAAGTAACAGTCTGCTTAGTAACTAGCGCTAAACCTGCAAAAACTCCGGATAATTCCCACTTACCTCTCACTAATAGATACAGTGATATTAAGTAAAACGCTATCATAACCTGATCAAACATACCGTAAATGCTTGATATATATATGGTCATGGGGTTAAGGAAATATAGTGTTGAAGCAATTAACCCTCTACATCCCCTACCTGAAATCACATATATCAGGTAGCATACTAAGGTGTCAAATACAATAAATATCACTTTCAGCGGTACAAACCAAGATTTACTGACCCAAACATACAGTATCTCATAATTAGAGCTCAAGACCGTAGTTACAGGTCCAGAAACCATATATACAGTGTTATTAACTTCATTAAATGATACTGAAACATTCATACCAAATACAAATAACCTGACAACTGTGAACATAAGGAGAGGTAATGGTGGGTATACGTAAGGCCATGGGTAAGGCCATCCATCAATAATCCACGAATCTGGAAAAGCGTGTTGATAGAAGTTAAGTCCATACTTAAGGAATGTTGTTGTAAAACCATAGAATTGTGGTATGTCTGAACCTGTAGAGTAAGGTAAGAGCACAACCCTAATGGCGAGTCCCGTAAGTATCATTAAGACAAGTAATGCTCTATGCCCTCCCCTTAAGATACTCACCTACCCTTACCTCCAATACCGTGTTTTTATGGCTATATTAGCTTAACTGGGAGGAAACCTTAAAACTTTTGAAATGCATATATAACCGCTGTGATTACATGCAACGTGCCCTACCTAGATGCCCTACGGGTGTCCCAGGGTTTGATGAAATAACTGAGGGTGGGTTCATTAGGGGGTCATTAGTTCTGATAGCCGGGCATACAGGCACCGGTAAGTCAACGTTTGCCGCTAAGTTCATATATGAGGGTGCTAAAAGGTGGGATGAAAAAGGTATTTACATACTACTTAACGAGCCTAAGGAGATGTTCTTTAAGTTCATGAAGTCATTTGGTATAGACCTTAAGACCTTAGAGGATGAGGGCAAGGCAATATTTATCGATGTTCCTTCATCAACAGATATACGGACATATAGGGAGGTTCTTAAGTCGCTCTATGAACTTATAGAGAAGTATAACGTTAGGAGGTTGGTGATTGATTCCATATCATCCATATCTCCATTACTTAAGGAGGGTGAGTTAAGGGCATACCTAAGGAATACGTTAGCCAGTCTCGGTAAGATGTTCGGTGTAACAACTATACTAATAGTTGATATGCCTAGAGGAGTTACTAAGATGGGCGTAGGTGTTGAGGAGTTCATAGCGGATGCTATAATCTTGTTTAGGTTAAGACCTTATAGGCGAGGTAGAGCATCTAGGTGGATATCTATAGTTAAAATGAGGGGCCAATCAACAATAACTACTAACTACGAGTTGATACTTACAGGTGATGGTCCTGAAGTAATAGTCCCACCTAAACTTGAGGATATAAAGCATGAATTCACAGAGAAGATACCTTTAGGAGTAAAGTATCTAGATGAGATCCTTAAGGGAGGTATTAGGAAAGGAACGGTAACAGTTATAGCAGGAACCACAGGTTCAGGCAAGACCCTACTCTTACTTAATATAGCCTCACATAACGCACTCAAAGGTAGGAGAATACTTTATGTAAGTCTTGAAGAACCAATAACTCAATTAAGACTTGCTCTAAGACTTTTAGGTGTTAAATATCATGATATGGAGAATAACTTAATACTTAAGCCCTTATCCATAGAGATGCATACACTAGGCTCGCTCTATGTACTGTTTAGGGATTTAATAAGGAGGAATAACGTAAACATAGTTATGCTAGATAGCTTATCAACATTCTCAAGATACTTTAACCTACGTGAGTTAAGAGAACTCATGAAGTACCTAGCAGTATTCAGTAGAGCGTATGGGGTGACCTTCTTCTCGAGTCTGTTGATAGAACAGACCAAAGAATTTAAGACAATGATCTCAACCATAGCCGATAACTACATGGTTCTTTACTCAAGGATAATTAATAATAAACTAATGAGGTTTTTGAGGTTCATAAAATTAAGAGCCGAGGTAACCCCTTCTGAAACTTTCGTTGTGGACCTCATTCCTGGAAAAGGGTTTGAGGTCCGTCCGTATGTATCTAGATGATACGCGCCTCCTTATATATGCTAAAATATTTGAGGAAGTCATAAACCGCATATATGGAGGTATATACTACGACATACTCTGCATGAGGCTTAAGTTACCTACATCAGGTACTAACTCACCTCCTTACATGATGGTTAGGGAACCCTCAGTTTTCTATGAGAGTTTAGTTAAGGAGTTCGCTAATGGTATGGAGTTTATGGCTAAAGCATTCTTGAGGACATTCATAGCCTACATAATAGACTTAGACCCTGAGATAGAGATACCACCTATAGATGTTATCATAGACTCCATAAAGAGCGGTAGAACTGACGTAGTTAATGACTTCGTAATTAAGGTCGTTAGCTCAAATAAATTGAGGAGAATGGTCGGTTACTAAGTAGGGCTTACGTGTAGAGACCTAAGCCTTACGTGCTATCGCCTTCCTGGGTACACATCTAAATCTCTTCTTCATTCGCACTATGTGCTGTTTAAGCCTAGATAATTCAGGCATCTCCTCAATATCCTCAACACTCTCCTCAATTAACTCGAGGATCTTACATACTTCACGTACAGTTATATCGCCTCTTAGCTCCATCCTCTCAACATGCCTTAAGAGACTTAACGATTGCTCTAAGGCGTAAGCTATGAGCCCTCTACTAGCCTTAGTGGTCTTCACGACATCTAGTATGGGCTTAATAAATAGGTCCTCAACAACCTCTGAAGGGATCCTTTCAGTCATGTACCTAGAGACAACGAACCTATAGTACCTCATGAATGCCCTAGCCACCCTACTCCTATTGGAGACTATTAACCATTTCATGAATTGGGTCATTAACCTACTCATATGATACCTGTGAGGCAAGAAAGTGCTCTCAACGACTATCGTCCTTAAGAAATCCCTAAACCTATGCCATACATCAGGGTAAAGCTTGAGTCTTTCAACATTCCTTAATGCGTAGCTTATCCTACCTAAAGTCCTATTAATGGCTTCCTCATCGGGGTAAGCACCCATTATGTACAGCCTAAGTACATATAACGAAAGGGCTATGAACTCCTCAGTATGCTTAACATTACTCTCAATAGCAGCAATAACATCTTCAGGGCTTGTAACCATTAAGTTAACTATGTATGACACCAGTGGGGGTAGGAAGACAAGCGAAGTCACTATCTCAGCTATGTAAGCATGGTACGCATACGGAGTTTCCGATAGAGCTATAGTGATTGCTGAGACAACGGTGACTATGCCGAATATAGTGAATGGGAATATAACCTTCCTAAGGAATAACCTAACGATAATAGCACCATACGTTGACTGCATGTAGATAACCCAAATAGTGAATGGAACAGCAACTAGAGCCGCATACGCCTGAATCACCGCACTACCGAAGTATAGGATAGGGTTACTGAATAACTCACTAGTCACTACACCGAGAAGTGTGAAGACATAGATAGATAGAATTACAGCTATGAAGACAAAGACAAGCCCCCTCAAACCCCATGTTGAGAACCTCTTAGCTATCTCAACCACTTAATCCACCTAATCAACAAGAAATACCGATTCCCAAGCTAAAAACATATATGAGAAGCATAAGCTAGATCCTTACCTAGTCCTACGAACATCTGATTTAGCACTCCAGTAACTGATATCGTTAGCACATATAATACCTGATATGGCGACAGCCTCGATACCGCCCCCAGGGAACGTTGAGGCCCCCACTAAGTACAGGCCTTTTATGGGAGTCTTAAAGTAAGGCCTCTTAGTATTAACTGATTGGTCAAAGGCGTATATAGCCCCCTTAGGACTTAATGTATATCTCTCAAGAGTTTTAGGTGTAGCTACTTCCTGAACCATTACGTAATTACTTAAGTTAGGTATATGCTTCTCAACCTTCCTTAAAATCTCCTTAGCGATTTCCTCCTTCTTCCTAAGATACCCCTCACTACCTCTTTCAGGGAAGTCTTCATACCTAGCGCCAGCTATTATCGTCATACTTGACCTACCCTTAGGGGCTAAGCTAGGGTCAGCATTAGAATTTATGACTATGCTCACACCCTCATCTAGATCCTCAATAATAGTTGGGTAGTTAGATAGGTCTAGATCAACACCCAAGAACAGCAATGAACATGTGATTGACTCCTTTAAACTCCCTATGTACCTTAAGAATTCATCAGTAAGGCACCCATCCTTAATGAGGTTAAGGAAAAGTACCTTAGCGTTCACGTTAGCGACCACTATAGGGCTCTTAAAGACCTTATTACTAACCTTAACACCAACTACTTTACAGCCCTTAACTAAAACCTCATCAACTTTATGGCGAAGTAAGACCCTACCTCCATACCTCTCAATAAGTTCCTTCAACACATTAGCAAAGCGTTGCGGTCCTCCTTTAGGGTAGTAACCGCCATACATATAGTAAGAAACAACCGCGGTAAGTGCGACACTAGCTGATACGTCGCTAGATCCCACACCTACGTACCCGATTAATGAGCATAGGAGTTCCTTTAAGTCCTCATCCTTAAAATACTCATCTAACTTCTGCTTGTAGGTCTTCCTTAACCAGTCATAGAAGTGTGGGTGTTCTTTAGGGTAATCACGTAGTTTCTTCCCACCTAAGACCTTAGCTATTAAGTAAGCAGGTAATGGAGCACCACATACCTTAACCTCCTTGTAACACTCATTATAAGCCTTAATCGCGTCGTCAAAGAAAGCCTTGATATTCCTACTCTCCTTAGGGAACATCCTTATGAGCGCATCCATGAACTCATTTAACTCACTAAACTCGACTGTCTTTCCTTTATAAACAATCCTCACCCTATTCTTCACGAATAACTCATCCCTACTTAACCTAAGCTCCTTAAGGAGATAGGTAAGGGGCCCGCCTTCCCATAAACCACTAATGTTAGCTACCCCAACACTAAACGTAAAGCCCCTCCTACAAAATGAGGAACAGTAACCACCGACCTGGTAATGTTGCTCTAACACAAGTACCTTATATCCTCTCTTAGCGAGAAGAGCCCCACATACTAAACCACCAATACCTGAGCCCACAATAATTACATCATACTCATTAGATGCCTTAGCTATTCCGGGCCTTACATCTACCTCCCAGTCATACTTACTAAACTCCTTCAACACCATATACTTAGGGGCTTTTAGCGGGAATATCATTGAGAAGGCTATACCTAACCCAATAAGTGATATAGATGCCATAGTGGTTAGGGGTGGGTTTAGATAAATGTGTATTAAGGCATTAATAATGAAGATCGTAAACCATACAGAGGTAATGACGTAATTAATACTCAAGAATGTAGGGTCTTCCCAATAAACCTCTGGGTAATCTCTTTTAGCAACCTGTAATGTAAATGGTTTTCTTAAGACTATGCTTATTAGGGACATTAACGATAGAGCTAAATACCCAATAACCCCTCGTGACTCAGTAAAGAGACCTACATTAAGGACTATGGTGCTTAAGGCTACTATGCTAAAATACATTAGTGAGAATACGTCCATGAAGTTGAGGTCCTTACTACGTACTTGAGGTATGAGGATTAAGACCGTGATAGCAAAGGGCGCTATTGTGTAGTATCTATTTTCGGGTGTGCATATAACCCAATAAATAATCCACGGAGTGAATGATAGGAATACGTAGAACATACCGGGGATTTTCTTACTCTTACTTACCAATTGAATCACACATCACGATTACGTTATTACTTAAGATTAGTACCTTTAGAGCCTTAATATACGTATCTATAACTAATCGTAAGCAATATTTAGTGAATCACTCTAGCATACTTGGTGCTCTCATGAAGTTTAGCGAATTCAGTTACTTGAGGCATTATGGTGAATTCATTGACTCACTACTTAATAATATAGATGATGGTGCTGATGAGGTATTGCTGAAGAAGTTCTCGAGGACTAGGAAGGGCTTAAGGATTGAGAGGTAATACTATGGTGAAAACATATGTAAGGTACGTGGGTATGTAACCCCCCAACCTCACTAGAGGTATTTTCTGAATTAGGTATGAGGGTACCTATAAGGATAGCATCAAACCCAACAATACTGCTAGAAGGTGAGGAGGCCCATTTATTTATAAGGGTTTCATCATTAGGTGGCGACTTTGATGTAACGTCCATAACCCATACTAACGTGCTGATTAATGAGTTAGTAGGTGAGGTAAGGCTTAAAGCTAAGGAGCTTCTCTACCCTTTACTACCTAGTGAGAATGTTGAAGACCCAAGAATTAACCAGTCCATGTCTAGAGAACTTTATCATGTGAGGGCATTTAATTCAGGTAGAGGGGCTGTACTAACGTTTAAGGCGTTACTAAGTAATGACCTAAGTAAGGTACTGTACATAGAGCCAATATGCTTCAATAACAGACATAAGTCCTTCTTGCTTAGGGACTTTAGAGATACATTCCCCCCTCAATAGTAAGTACATGATAGTCAGACCCTACCTCAGGTCCATAGGTAGCGGGGTATATTTATAACGCCTTATGAAGTGGCTGAGGTCATGTTTAATGAACTTAGACCAATACCTGAGCTCTTGCCTCAAGGTGATGAGGTAAAGACAGGCGGTAATGCTGTAACTAAGTTAAGCAATAATGAATATCTACTGATATGTCACGTCGTAGATAAGTATGGAATTTACTACACGTACGCAGCCATACTATCAGATCAAGGAGAACCCCTTATGATGAGTGAAGAACCAATAATAATACTAAACCCTTACCTCTACGTAGGTAGGAGGCCTGGAATAGTATTTGTTGTGGTACCGCGAAGTATAAGGATAAGATCTTAATCACAGCTGGTATAGATGATGGAGCGATAGCAATATATGAAGTAAGTGAGGAAAACCTCTTTGAAAAACTAAGAAGAGTTCAGTAACTAATTACGTAACTGCTTTGTACAGCATTATGAAATCATTACTTCTTTATAGCCACCATATATACTCCTTTAAACCTTAATGTAGCACCATAATTAGCTGCTATACGGGCAAGCTCACTATCTTCAGGAGTTAGGGTCTTCTCTCCATACATCTCGTATAGCTTTATCTCAAACCCTAATTGCTCTAGAAAGCCCCTATACCCCTTAATCATGAATGGGTTTACTGAAGACCAGTGGGTTTTAATGTCCTCTGGTAATTTACTTAAGTCTTCCTGCGGTATGATACCCTCAACTAAAACGATCTTACCACCCGTTCTCAAAACTCTATGTAACTCCTTTAAGGCTAGGTAATTGAATGGTATGTTAGATACAGCACCGAAACTTGCTACTACGTCGAAGGAGCTTGACCTTATGGGTATTCTAGTAGCGTCAAAAACAGCGAAAGATACGTTATGGGCTATGCCTTCCTCCCTAAGGAATTTACTCCAGGCGAATACTACCCCGTAATCTATGTCGTTTGCTAACACTCTAGCATTAGCGTTTAAGTCTATGACACATGGCAAGAACCCGCCACCGGGTCCTATACCTATTTCAAGTATGGTGCCATCACTTGAAGATATTTCCCTACATAACCTCTCCCATAGAGGAAGCATACGGTACTGTCTAAGTGCACCCCTCCAATTACTTTTAATAAGTCCTAAATACTCATTAGCACGCTTAAGAATCTTAGATCTATCAATTGACGATACATCTACGAATAAAGGGATACCATCATATACAGGATAGATGAATAGTCCATTACCTTTAAGCACACCATCACCCCAAGAGCCATCACTAGATAGGTTGCCATAATACCTCAAAGGTATATCTAATATCGGAACTACAAAAATCTCATGAAACCAGCCCTTCAACTATAGCACCACCTTACCACATCCTCTAACCTTATGAGACTTACCTTAATAACCTTCTTTAAACCCTTACCACATCCTCCGGTAACCCTATCTAATTTTACCTTCAAGTGAGATTCATCCATGCGTCATTTTTCTTTGAAGATCGACTTCACGTACTTTAAAACTTTATTTAAGTATATGTCATTCCTTGAACGATATGTCTTCGGTTATTTACTGACATAGGGTTTGTAGGAAGTCATTAAGCGATGCTTTAAGTTTTTACGTACCGCAGGTAGCTAGAGGATTAAAAATTCATAATGCCTAGGTACGTTTGGCGTTAGTAAGATCCTCAAGGGAGGTTACTGATGTAGGTGTTAGGATTGATTGTTAATGTTTGTTCAATTAGTTACGTTGTTTATTTCATTATGTTTTTATAACTAGTAGCGCTACTAAAAAAGACACTATCTGGTAATCTAACCCGGTAATCATTAGTTAATGAGCTAATGCTTTATGATATTATTTAGTTAGTGCTCTCAGTAACTCATACTCTCGGCACCCTAAGTACCGGAGGAAGAACAAATCTTTCCTAGAACTCATACTTAAGGGGCGTGTAATAAGAAAAACTTTAAGTAAAGCATTAGTAGTTGAGTTAGCTAAGGACGCGATCCCATTCTATAGTGATATCACCGGGAACTTTTGAACGAATTATGCAGTGTGAGCACTTATCCCTACAGCATTAACTAACGTACTGGCGTGAAGGTCTAAGAATGCTTACATACTACTTCATACTTATAAATCCCTTAGAGAAGCCTTAATACTTGACTTTAATGCTTAAAGTCTTTAAATATCATAATTATATTGGTGTAAGAAGATCAGGCCCGGCGTTCGAGAGATCGTTCTGATGTTCTCTATTTTTGCATTATCTCTTATAGTTAGGCTGGCTTACCTGATGGAGTTTCCTGTGTTTAGATTTGATGAATTGGGTGAGAACATTAGAGCGTACATGATTCTTAATGGTTTCTTACCCTTAACGAATAACGCCCCCTTCATGGGGGCCCTTTATAATTACTTAGCGGCAGCTGCATACTGCGTACTTAGAGATCCTGTCGCGTTTAGACTTCTAGTAGCATTATTTGGTTCGCTCACCCCACCCCTACTTTACGTCCTTACCAAGAAATTAACACAGTCCAGCATAACCTCCCTAGTATCGGCACTGGCTCTGGCGCTAATGCCTCCTCATTTCCTTATTGCGAGCCATGTTGCCTGGTCCGCTAGTCTTACGCCCTTCTTTTTCACTCTATCATTACTGGCCTTCATTAAGGCTTTAAAGGACGATTCTGTCCCCTGTTGGTTTGCCTTCGGCGTTACTGCAGGGTTAGCTCTTCAGACACATCCATCGGTGTTAGCCTCTTATGTCGGTGCTTTTGTAGGGCTTACTTACGTCCTTGGGTGGAAGAAAATCAGAGATCTCCTTACACTTAAGCACTTCGCTATACTTGCTACGGGATTCTTAATTGGATACGTAAACATGGTTATATTTAATATAATACAACCCTTTGGCTCTATAATTGCCATCTTCTCCGCGAAGTGGACAGGGCTTGGCTCCCCACTAACACCCGCTGAGTACGTGAGGAGGTTACTATTCCTTATGGGAGAGTTTATAAGTATGTTTCCGACCGGGATACCTATCATAACGTTGCCGCATCTTTTAAAGTCGGTGGCGTTTTATGTCTTCACAGCACTGTTTTCCTTCCTGATCGCTTACTCAGCCATCAGAACTAAGCTTGGGAGGGGGATGCTTTTATGTATTGGGGTAGCTCTCCTCATATTAGCTATTGGGACTAGAGGTGCTATGGCGCTTAATATCTTTGGGTATGCTTGGGGTCCTCATTACCTCCAGCACCTAACACCGATGGTTGCGCTAGTTTTAGGTGTTGGGTCGGACGCATTACTGAAAGACTTAAGGTGGATCAGGGGTAAAGTGAAGACCCCTACCTTGAGGAAGCTAGTAGGGTACGTCAGTAAGTCCTGCATATTGCTTACCCTGCTATTCGTGCTGCTATGGCCTTTCATAACAACGTTAGGTATTCTCGCTTACCTGGATGGAGCAGGATGTACCAACAAGCCCTTACTTAAAACAGTGGGGTGGCTGAAAAAAGGATTTGGTGACGAGGTTCCAGTATTCATCGCCATATCTGAAAAGCCCTCACCACACCTATTGCTCTACGAGCTCATGGTGCTTGAAGAACTCCATATATTTCCCCACCATGATCAACTATTTCGAAAGCTCCTTAAAGAACCACATGAGGTAAGGGAATACATCCTCAAGGAGTTCATGAGGTTCTTAGACGACGTTAAGGGCAGGGGAGTAGGAGTAATGGTAGTAGGGATTGACACCGATGTCAAAGACGCACGCCAGTACCTACTTAGTAAAGGATACAAAGTAGTGACTGAGTACACAGTCAGCAGTTGCTTTAAGAAACCATTCTATAAACTGATAGTGATAGAGTTTAAGGGATAACGCATACGTAGGGTTCTATTTAAGGTACTTTCGTGCCTATCTTTACATCCATACACTTCGTTAGGCCTTATACTAATCGCTTCGCCGTAGCAGATTTTATATGAAAGTATATGATTTTATATAATCTTCATGGCTGGCTTTCTTCGATTACTGCTATGATTTTTATTTTCTTTCCCTTATACTTTGCTAGTTTTAACTGGTAATCTTTTGGTGGGTAAATTATCACTCTTCCTTTACCGTAGCTTAGTAGTGATGCTTCAAATACGTATACCTTGCTCATTATATCACCATATTCATAGTATAGCTAGAAAGACTTATAAGCATAGCTACCAATATAGTAATTGGCGTCTCCGATGAGGGGGAAGACCACCCATGCATATTGGGTGGTTCCCCGAGGGGAGTATATGCTAACCCTTAAAGCAAGAGGAGAACTAGTAGAAGGTTCTATTGAGGAGTTACGTGAAGAGCTATACCTTACACGTAGAGCAATACAATACGTGATAGACTGTCTATGGGAATTAGATAAGCTACCAAGCATTAACCAGTTACATCAGATGTTCTATAAAGTATTGAGGGAGCAAGGATTCCGTGCTCATCAGTGCAAGCAAACATACAAGTACGCATTATCAATCGTAAAATCAGCTAAAAGAAACAACGGAAAGAAGCCAGTTCTCAGGAAACTATCAGCTAGACTAGACAAGTATGATGCTAGAGTAGACATAAAGAAACAACTAGTCATGGTAAAGTTGAGAAATAAAGTGTTTAAGATAAAGCTACTACACCATAGAAGCTATGTAGAGAAATTCGTAGGGAAGAAATGGTACGAGGTAACTGTAAGTATTGATAGGAATGGGAGGGTATGGATAGCTATACCGTTCAGATGGGAGTTTAAACCATATAAGCCCAAGAGATTGATTTCCATTGATATCAACCTTAAGAAAGTTGTTGTCTACAATGGTAGGAGTGTTAGGAGGATAGATACTAGGTTTATGGAAGCACTATCGTTGAAGATTCATGCTGAGAGGATTCAGAAGAAGCATCCAAGAATGTGGAGGTACAACGAGAGGATATTAGATAGGATAAGAAGTCTACATAGACGTTCAAGAAACATCGTTGTTGGTTGGTGTAGGAAGTTCGCTAAATACATAGTCCTGAAGACTAAGAGAACGAGGAGTGCTATAGTGTTAGAGGATTTGGAGAAGCTATGGTTTAACTCTTCAAGGAAATTCTCTAACCTAGCTGATAAGCTCTCAAGATTCGCTTATAGGAAGCTACAACTAGCCATTATGACTAAGGCAATAGAGTACAATGTACCAATAATATTCGTGAATCCCAAGGATACTTCAACTACTTGTCCGAGATGTGGAGCAAAGCTAACCTACAATCATAGACTAGCGATATGTCCTAGGTGCGGGTTCATAGCTGATAGGGATACTATTGGAGCAATGAACATATACCTTCATGCATTAAGGGGGATGCAGGGGAGCCAAGGGTCTCCCCTAAGCGCTCCCGCAATGAACGATGAAACCCGAGGAAGCGGGAGAACCATAGATGAACCAATGACCACTCATATAAAAACATATACAAACATATAAAGAGGCGAACCCTATTCTCAAGAGGTTGGCGGCGCACTACGATATAGGCATCGCTAACTACACCTTATATACCCATATATAACTTCGTGTGAAGCACGATAAGTTTAGAGAATGTATCTAAGCACTACTAAACTATCATTTCTAATATGCATGGTTGAAGATGGTGATATGAATGATTGTTCGAGTTTTTTACAGAGTTCTTGGGTGTGGGGAAGAGGTTTCTATTGTTTGGTGTGGTGACTAGGATTTGAATCCGGGATCTCCAGCTTGGGGCCAGAACCGTATGAAAGAAAACATATCATTCAATATGAAAGTGTTGCAGAGACGATAATCAACATACATGGTCATGGAAGCTATTACCTGATAGCTTATATGAAAGGTTGCACGGTCTTATGTTAT